>Ga0247722_10000245_pt1 | contig 35308 bp, 29 predicted proteins | sample MSEWelMarce3H_FC_FD_189094 | JGI IMG/M metagenome (GOLD analysis project Ga0247722, IMG submission 189094) | Subsurface sediment microbial communities from gas well in West Virginia, United States - MSEEL Well Study Marcellus 3H_FC | ecosystem: Environmental > Terrestrial > Deep subsurface >... | reverse complement strand
TCTACTATGAAAGCATAGCGTCATCAGTAAACGATGATCCAGGTGATGCATGTAAGGGCGCTACAACAGATGCCATTACCAAGATATGTTCTTACATTGGAATAGGTATTGATGTATTCAAGGGACAGCATGACAATGCTCTACAAACATATGAGAATACGCAAGTAGCTTCATTCGTTTCCAACATTGATAAGTTTACCGACAAGCAATCTCTTACAGATTATGCAAAGAGTTTAGATGATAACATTAAACTCAACCCCGTATTTAGATTGGCAGTATCTAATAAGATAAAACAAATACAATGAAAATAGATTTAGATTTCCTTAAAGATAGGCCATTGTCATACTCATCTATCAAGGAGTTTGCTAAGTCTCCAAAGCACTATGTGTACTATGTACACAATAGGTCGGCTCCAAGTAAAGCAATGGAACTTGGGACTCTGATGCACACCTTGCTCATGTATCCCGATAAGTTAAGCGAACAGTTCCTTGTCGCTCCTGATGTTGATAGAAGGACTAAAGCAGGTAAGGAACAGTGGGAAGAGTTTATGGCACAGGCAAATGGTAAAACGCTCATCAGCCAAGATGAAATGACAGAAGCTGTTTGCATATCAGATAGCATCCTGTCTAACTGGAAGGTAAGGAATACCATCATGGAGTGCCATAGCTTTGAGCAAGAGTTCAAGATTGACATTGCTGGACTTCCATTCAGAGGGTTTGTTGATGGAGTTAAGAACAAAGAGTATGTGCTTGAGATTAAGACAATCAATGATGCCTCACCAGCCAATGTTACTAGGGAATTCTATAACAGAAAGTATCACATACAAGCAGGCCTTTATAATCTTGCTCATGGTCTACCTGTAAAGTACTTGATTGTTGAGACTAAGGCTCCATATAACTATATGCTAGTTGATGTAGCTGACCAATACCTCAAGAAAGGACAGGAAGAGCTGTATGAGCTAGCTGACAAGTTTACTACTTGCATGGACTTGGATGCATTCAACGCAGGGTATGGATTTATGGAAGAAAGTGAGTTCATATTAGATTTACCTTCTTGGGTAAAATAGTTTTGTAATTGTAAAATATCTTGTATCTTCGCAATGTATATGTGGGGTTTGCATATAGGGAGCAGTTTAGATGTTTTCTGCTCCCACTTTTTAAATATGACTAGATACGATTACATAAAGATAAGTGATGGACTTCTTCCGGTTAACGGGCTGCAGAGACTTGACTTATCTGGATTAGAGTTCCAGACTAAAGATTTGGATAGAGAGTATCTTGACTATACAATAGATGAAAGTGGCAACCTTTCCTACATGGATTACGAGTATGAGCTAGTAGAAACACCTGATAACTTCTTTAGATTCAGCATGAATAGGGTTAATAAAGGGGTTATCAACAGTGATTACAGTGGATATGTTAAGTTCTACGGCAAACCATACGAGATATTCTATATATTCAAAGCTAAGTTTACCAATGGTAAGCTTGATACCATCGAGAGAGTATTATGAGCAACACGAAATACATAAATAAGGAGAAACTTCAGCAGAAGTTCCCGCAGGTAGCTACTATATTAGATAGTATACACGAGAATAATAGCCAAAATAACTACTGGTTCTTTGTGAACTACGTGGGTAAGTACAAGGGTAAGAACGGAAAGCCTAGGACTGTTTCTATGTCAGCTATAATAGATGTACTAGAACAGCATGGGTATGACGTAGACCTTCTTGTTACCCCAAAGATGCTAATCAACAAACCATAACAGACAACCCCAGGGCTATCTCGGCCTTGGGGAAATTTACACAATTTTAAACTACACAATATGTCAGAGAAAATCTACTTCAACGGAGTAAATGGAAAGAAAACTATGTACGGAACAAGAATCTCTATTAACGTAGAGAAGTTCATTGAGGAACTAAAGAAGTACAAGAACGAAGCAGGATACTGCAACATCAATGTAAATGATAGAAAGTCTCCGGATAAGTACGGCAACAACGTGTACGTTACACTCGATACATGGAAGCCTGATGGGTCTAAGAAAGCATCTCAGCCTGCTCCAGCAGCAAAGGTTGATGACCTTGATCTACCATTCTAAGAAACCCTAAGTTAACACGACAATAGCCCCGTTCAATAAAATGTTCGGGGCAATTTTAACCCCACAACATGCATACAGTAACTATATTTGAAAATATAGTATCAATTGACAGTCCTAAGATTGTTAGGATAGAGGCTGTACTTGATGCTATAAGAAACGGAAGATACAGGTCAAAGATAGAAGCTATACGCTTGTGCGAGAATGAAGACACCAAGCGTTCACTAAAAGCTAATCTTCCTTGCGTACTATTTACAGGAGAGTTTAACAAGCCAATTACAAAGATTAATGCATCCGGAAAGGAATATGTTTCATACAGGGATGACAAAAGTATTACTAAGCACAGCGGATTAGTTCCAATTGATATTGATAATGTAGAAGACCTTGATTCAGTTGTTAGTGAGCTCATCAATGATGATATTATATATGCGCTATGGAGGTCATCATCCGGTAAGGGACTACATGGTTTAGTCAAGATTGGAGATGGTAACAAGCACGCAGAGCATTACAGAGCACTGATAAAAAGAATAAAGGGACTAGACACTACAGCTCAAAACGTAGCAAGGGTATTGTACCTTTCATACGACCCGAACATATACGTAAACACATCATCATCGGTATTCTATGACATTGATGTTGAGGAGGAGAAGCAACCTTCAAGACTGATGTATGGAGATGGACATACCGACTATAAGAAGGTTGACATAGCATCTAGGATGATTAGGTCTGCGCCCGATGGAGAAAAGCATCATGCGCTCCTGAGAGCCGCTAATCTCCTTGGAGGCTATGTAGCAACAAAAAATATAGAGTATGACATAGCTTTTAATATCTTGTCTCACGAGATTAGGAAGCGCCACATTGATGACCCTAAGTTAGCAGATAAGACTATTGAGGATGGACTTAGGCACGGTATGGCAAGACCTATATCACAGGTTGAGCAAGAGTTCAAGGAAGCTGTTAGAGAACTTGGTGCGATAGAAGAAGAGTTGTCATTCCTTACATCAAACACAAGTGATGATGACTTTATCTACAAGTTTAGGAAGGGTCTCATCCCAATGGGATTGCCTCTTGGATATCACGACTTAGACCAACACTTCCTGTTGAAGGAAGGTGAGTTCTATGCATCACTAGCACACAGCCATATTGGTAAGACTACAATAAACCTTTGGCTATTGTTCCTATCAGCTATCAAGTACGATTGGAACTGGATGGTGTACACAGGAGAAAATAGGGCAGCATCTGTTAAGATGAAGATGATGGAGTTCTTTGTTGGCAAAAAGATAATACACATGGATGATAGAGAGCATGCTGTATCTCTTAAATTTGTAGACGAACACTTCTTCATGCTGTCAACTGATAACCTTTATACCTATAAGGATATAATGGACCACTCTAAAGTTATGATGGGTTACAAGTCCCTGAAAGGACTGTTCATTGATCCTTATAACTCCTTAAAGCTAGAGTTAACAGCTTCCAAGAATAAGTACAATTATGACTACGAAGCGTATGGTGATATGTTGAACTACACAAAGAGGTACAACACAACCCTGTTCTTATCTGTCCATACTACTACAGCTTCTCAAAGAGATAGAGATAGTAGTGGTAGTCAGAAGATGCCACACGCATCCGATACTGAAGGTGGTGCTGCTCTTTATAATAAGTCTGACAACTTTCTTACACTACACAGGAAGATTAAAGACCCTAATGAGTGGATGTTTACTGAGGTGTCAGTGGATAAGGTAAGGAACAGGGAGACGGGTGGCAAACCTACTCCATACGGCGCTAGCGTAAGGCTTAAGATGGTTAATGGTATTGAGTTTGTAGATGATTACGATAACCTTCCTTTTAATAGAGAGCAATTACTAACTAAATATAAGATACTATAACATGGGGTACGAGTTTATTACAGAGTCAAGGGTAGGGATTATCGCATATGATATATCCATAGAAGACATGGAAGAAAGAAAGGAGAAGGCTATTGTATATCCTAGTATCAAAAATGCACAACAAAAGCTTGGATTAAACTTTGGAGTAATCAAGCATGCAGCGGAGAACAGAGGAAGAGTATATAGTCCTAACTATGAAAAGGAATTAGCAATTAGGTACGCAAAAAAATAAATAACATGAAACAAGTATTTACAGACCAAAGCCTTCAGTCAGCATTTGAGAGAACCGTTGAGCAATATGAAGTATTCAGAAAGGTAGTAACAGAAAAGGTTGATTGCTCTGATGCTCCAAGTATTGTAAAACATATGTCAGACCTTACATCCGTTATGGTTATTGGGGTTACATGCAAGGCTCAGTTCCAGTTCCTTACAGAGAAGCTTTCATTTCAGAAGATGATGAATCTTAATAATGATGACATGGGAGCAACAGAGAAGAAGATTGTTATAGCGTATGAGATAGGCGACTGCTCATTCTATAACAACATATGTGAGATGGTGATAAAAGAGAGCCACTACAAAATGGAATTGTTGAGGTCTTCGCTATCATTTGCTAAACAAGAAATGAACATGATGTAAGTATGAAGCAAATAAAAAAAGTAGAGAAGTACGGGCTCAAGTTTGATTCCAGGCTTGAGCTCTTCTTCTACGAGCTGTTAAAGAAGAATGGTATGGAGTTTGAGTTTCAGGTTCCCTATCAGTTATGTCCTGGCTTTAGGTATGATGGTAAAGCTGTTCGACCTATGACCCTTACTGTAGACTTTGACTTCACTTCCAATGGAAGAAACATAATCGTAGACACAAAAGGATTCCAAAGGAATGATAACATTCTAAAATGGAAATGGTTCAGATATGTGATGCACACAGAGTGGGGTAAGCAACCTAAACTATTTTTCCCCAAAAGCCAAAAAGAATGTTTAGAAGTTGTTGAAATTATAAAGTCTTTGTAATTTAGCAATAACCAAACATATTTTATGCCTGAATCAAGAGACACCATACGCATGAGACTAAAAGCCGATGAGGCTGAATTAGTCAACGAGTATAGAGGCAGTAAGATTAAGCATATTGCGCTTAATGGGGAGTGTGAAGCTCAAGGAATACCAATTGAAAATGTAAACTATTATTGGTTTAAGAGCGAGAAGTTTAGTATCAATGTAAAAGGCAGCCCTGTTAGTATACAGGAAATGATGGATGAGTTTCTTGTAGCTATAAAAGAATATGCACCAGTATACCCGACAATAGAATATAACCCATCATCTGATGGGCATTTGTTTGTTATAGACCCTGCTGATATACACATAGGAAAGCTGTCAAGCATAGTAGAGTCAGGTGATGAATATAACCATGACATAGCTGTTAAAAGGGTTAAGGAAGGTGTAATAGGGTTGGTTTCTAAGTGCAACTTCAATGTAGAAAAGATTCTATTTATTGTTGGGAATGACATCCTTCATGTTGATAATGCTAAGAACAGCACAACAGCAGGTACTCATCAAGATACAAGTGCCATGTGGTTTGATAACTTCAAGACAGCACAGAGACTTCTTACAGACTGTATAGAGATACTAATGCAGATTGCTCCTGTTCACGTGCAATATGACCCCTCTAATCACGATTACACAAATGGTTTCTTCTTGGCGCAAACTATAGAAGCTTGGTTCAGGAACTGTGAATCAGTTACGTTTAACGTTAGTATAGCTCACAGGAAGTATTTTGTATACGGAACAAATATTATAGGTACAACTCACGGTGACGGTGCTAAGGAATCTGATTTACCATTACTGATGGCGCATGAGGCTAGTGAATCTTGGGGAGAATGTAAGCATAGGTATTTCTATATACACCATATACACCACAAGAAAAGCAAAGACTACATGAGTGTAAATGTTGAAGCTCTTAGGTCTCCTTCTGGAACAGATTCATGGCATCACAGAAATGGATATGTCCATGCTCCTAAAGCTGTTGAAGGGTTTGTTCACCATCCTGTACATGGTCAAGTAGCTAGGCTTACGCACATATTCTAATTAAAGAATATCTTCTTGAGTTTGAATGGGTCTAGCATATCTATGCCGGGCTCTCCTTCCTCATGTATTATCTCACCCAAGTCTATATCTTCCATCATCTCAAGTAGATACATTGGGTCTTTTGTAGAGCACAGGAATATAGCGTTAAAGTATTTTTGCTCTTCGTCATCAGGCATTTTTACTACCATTATCATATAACGAATGTAGGACTATTTCTTGGTAGACTTACCGTTCTGTCCATTACGTCCTCTGTTTGAGGAGCTTGATTCAAGAACCATCTTGCCATCTTTGGTGTGGCTCCTATCTTTACCCATCTTAGTCATCTTACCATAGGTTCCGGCTTGTCTGTTTGCCCTATTTAATTCTACCCTATGGTCTTTAGCATCTTTAGATTCGTTGTACTTCTTATCATAAGCCTTCTTCCTTTGAATAGAAGATGGACTCCAATTTAATTTGTCGTAGCTTGGATGCTTACCGGCGTTCTTATTAGCTGCCATTTCTTTTATCTTTTATTCTCTTCTCGGTCCATGAGTATATCTGTATGGACAGCCACACAAGAGAAAATATACTGACCACAAAGTTAACCAAAGGGTTCACGTCCACAATGTTTAAGTATGCCATCCAGCTAAGTACTGTTGATGGGATTCCTAGAAAAGTAATGTCATTGTGTGTGTTCATTTCTGCTCATATATATAATGCAAATATAAGTATACTAGGTACAAATACTTAATAGGGTTTGCAAAGTAACAGAAGGTACAGACACTGATTGTTCGTCCATAATTAGATTATTACGTAGCCATTCTTGTCCTTGGCTCCCCGGTTATAATTCTCAAGCAATTGCTTTACAGACTTGCCAAAAGTCTTCTGGAAGTGTGGCATGTCAACGAACTTCCAGTCTCCTCCCCATTCCCAACCATACCTCTTAAAGATTGCAACAACCTCCATCCAGTCAGACTGCTTGTCTCCGTCAAAGTCTGTCTTGGTGTCCCACACGGCTGTCTCAAACGTACCATTGCCATCCTTGTCCCACAGCAGCACAATGTCCACCGCCAAAGAGAAGTTGTGGTACGACTGGCCACCCTTTGCGTTTGTAACCTTGTTGCCAGGCTTTGTCCTTCCCTGCGCATACAAGGCATCCTGTTCAGCAAACGTCCTTGTGGTGTACACGAACCTACAGATTGCCCTACCGGTCAGTGAGTCACATATGTCGTCATATATCTCTTCGAGCTCCTTAATGAGCTTAGGATGGATTGTCTTGATCTTGTCTAAAGTCTTTTGGTCTTTCATTTTCTAAATATTTTTTCAGCTGATGAAAACCCTAGCGCAGAAGACACTAGGAATGTTATTGCGTATATCCCAACGTCAGTAGGCTTTGCTATGGTTGTAGCACACAAAGATAGTGTACCTACAAACGCGCACAACCTCTTCATCGAAAGCCTGTTGCTCTCTTCTGTAAAAAACTGTCTCATAGTTTTACATATATGTGACCGCCATACATTGGCAATCCGTTGTTAATCCCTACAGAAACTCCATAGATTCTATCCCTCTTAGTCTTAAGCATCATGCCAACACTTGGAGCCAAAGAAGTGCTGTATGTAGCACCTGCCCCAAAGTAAACCTGAGCCCTTGGTGGCTCTTTCAGCATGATTGTCTTACTCTCCTTCGGTATCAGCAGGTCTGCTGACCAATTCCTCCCAAAAATCTTATTGAATTGTACAGAATCTTGTACATATATTGACCCGTAGTTTAGCTTAAATGTGTCAGAATATACGTTCTTTGCGTAGAACAGTTTAGCAATGCTGTCTAACTTCGCAGAGTCTAGCACAGGAACCTTAACGTAAATGGTAGTGTCATGAAATACAGTGTCTATCTTACCCTTCTCTGTGTACTTTATGTACTGTGTGTCAATTATTGTTTTGATAACATAATACTTCTTCCCGTCTACCACGACTTTCTTAGGTCCGATGGTGACGACTGGACTCCCACACTCAGCGCGGTATAGTAGTATAAGTATCAGCAAAGCTATAGCTCCGTATATGTAATTCTTCATCCCTCAAAGGTACGGAATGTGTGTTATTTACGACATTAAGTCGGTTTTTGACCGATTAAGCGGACATTTTTAGACAAAAAAAGGGGAAGCCAAGACTGACCTCCCCGAATCAACACGCATGAAAAGTATGTTATAGACTCACGATTGGAGTCTCTTCAATCACTTCAACCACATCATCGTCGTCAGTCAGTTCCATGCTTGGGAACTCAAGTCCTTCAACCCATCCCTCTAGGAATGCGTAAATCTCAATCCCTTCGTTAGAGAAGGTGAACTGGTAGAACTCAAATGTCTGCTGCAACAATGCCTTGATGTCCTTGTTAAGCTTCTTGATGCCGTCCTTGGAGTACTTGTAGCCACCCTTGTCGTCTGTAATCAAACAACCCTTGTCGTCCGTGTGGGCGTTGTCAAGGCGGATGTCCTCAAGCTTCTCGTTGTAGTCGTCAAGGTTAGCCTTTAGCTTTGTACCAATCTTCTGTAGCTTCTTTATGCCCTTAGTGTTTGCGTCTACATGCTCCTTGTTAGAGCTGAGTGCATTGATTGTCGTAACGAGCCTTAACAGCTCTTCGTAGGTTCTTGTAACTTTTGCCATGGCTTTTTGGTTATTTATATACAAAAATAGTGCCAATATTTGTATCTGTCAAATAAAATAAACAAGAATGCCCCACCATAGAGATGGCAGGGCTAAGGTAGCATATTAACTAGTTTATACCAGTGTTACTCCGATGCTGCTGGCTACGAAGTCGTAGGCGCCATCATTTGAGTCGTCCCAGTTAGTGTAGTCAGATCCGCCCATAGAGCAGTTACCATTTTGTAGAACGGCTCCTGGTGTTACAACGTCATTACCTTCACCGTCTTGGGTGGTAACGTCAGCAGCCTTCAGTTCGTAGTAGAACGTGGCTGAACTTGACAGGTTGTCGTTGATACTGATTGCGGATAAAACCTCTGCGGACTTTACTCCTGATGCTGTCCAGATGGACACTGGTTGAATTTGCTTTGCCATTGTTTATTGTTTTATTTTATTATATAAGAAAACTCTACGTTCCATGGAGACGATCCTGCGCTAGTTGGGAATACATAAAAACTTGCCGTATCAGCTGTAACGTCCCCTATAACTTGTCCATACCCATTTGATGGGGTTGTAGCTACTCCTGATAAGTCTATTGAGTTTGCTAAATTTGATGCTATTGGTAATGATATTTCTACTTCTGTTGCCGTATTTGCTGATGTTGCGCTAACTGTTATACGTCCGCTTACGTACACTATATTTCCAACCCTAATGTACCTAAATGCATTAGAACTAACAGAACTTGAAGTAATGTTTGAAACGTCTGTTAACGTAGGAGTGTATACGGCACTCTTTACGCTGTCCTCAACTCCATTGTATCCAAGTGTGGAACTGACTACAAATGCACCGGATGCCTTAATTGAAGCATTTAGTGAAGGAGTTGCACCTGTGTAGAACTCTATACCACCACCTGTCCTGTTCTGGATGGTTGCATTAATGCTTGAGGTTGAAGGCTTAAAGAATAGAGATGCTGAGTTAGATCCACCTGCTGCCTCGACCGTTATGTATGGTTCTGTAGACTTGAACAGGGCAACATCGTTTGTGGTTCCTGTGGTGATTACTGATAGGGTGTTGGTGAAGCGACCTGTGCCAGCAACGTCTAGCTTGTACGCAGCATTAGGACTAGATCCAATCCCCACATTCCCATTATCCCCCTTAATCCATACCCTCTGTGTGAGAGACTGAAGAGTTGTTCCAGAAGCTGTTGCTGTAGATGTAGCAAATATTATATCTTTCGCAGTAGCATTACCCGTTGACCTGCCAGATGAAAAAACCAAATTATAACCCTCTACATTTGTTCCTACACCATTAGTAGTTGATACAAATACGTTTCTTGATTGTGTAGGCATTCCATCATCAGAACCCCATTGTCCAAGATATATATTGGGATTATTTAATGTTTGATTATTTACACCTGCGCCTATTATTGTAGAAGCTGCAGTGCCTACTGGAGGCAATTCCCCATTCGCAAAGTCAGAAGCAAATATTCCAGAAAACGCACCACCAACTGTTCCACTACTTGCAACATAAGTTCCGCCTTGTTCGCTTGATGAGTTAAGCGTCATTGCTCCTCCAATAACTAGAACACTTCCCGTTCCTGTATATCCAGTTAAATTTGTGTCATTGGATAATATAATTGAACTTGATGGAACATTGCCCCTATTGTGAAAACCTAAAATTATACTACGTTGCGTTGTCGCTTCTGTGTCAATAACTGAACCACTCCATCCAAGTATTATATTGTTTCCAAGATTATTTAGAGTATGCCTTATTTTTATCCCTTGCCCACTATAAAGTATCTCTTTTTGAGAACCGCTCTGTAGTGTGATATCTCCATTCACCCTCGCTGTCCCCTGCACATCAAGCTTGTAAGCAGCATTCGGGCTAGCACCAATCCCCACATTCCCATTATCCCCCTTAATCCAAACTCTCTGTGTGAGAGACTGGAGAGTTGTTCCAGAAGCTGTTGCTGTAGCTGTAGAGATAATAACATCTCCGGGTGTTCCTGTACCTGTACCCTTACCGCCTTGCAGATAAACATTACCTCCAGCCAAATCTGTTACTCCAGTAGTCGGCTCTCCACCTCTTAAATATAAATGACCAGATGGCGCATATTGGTCAGCTGCAGACCATGTACCACTTTTACCACCTGAAACAATAACTGATGGTCTGTATGCATATCCACTTGCAGCAACGTTAATATTAGGCACAAGCATTAACAAACTTTCTCCTGTTGATTGACCTCCGCTTGCTAATGTAGAGTCAGACATTAGGCTCAAACTATTTACTCCATAGGTTGCATTTTTTTCAACTATATAAAAGTATGCATTTGTAGTACCATCTCCGGGTTGAAGTCTTGAATAAATGGCACTCCCTGATTGAAATGTCCATCCGTAACCATTACTCGTATAAAACCCTCCCTGCGTGTTACCTCCTTGCCCCGGCATTCTTATATAATCACTTACAGATGAAGAAATAAATCCTGCATTTGCTTGGAAACTTATACCACCTCCTCCAACTTGTAAAGTACTATTAACCCTAGCTGTCCCCTGCACATCAAGCTTGTAGCCGGAGTCTGTTATACCACCAACAGTGATGTTTTTAGTTGTACGGAACATTGTCATGATAACATCTCCTGTTCCCGGTTGACCATAAATACCTCCAGTAAAGTATAGGTCAGCATATGGGTTGTGTATAAATGCCCCTCCGTTAACTGGGAATGCCATTGATGTACCTGCTACACCAATTTCCATATACCTCGAAAATGCACCATAAACTACCGATCCCCTGCCGCTTGCATTAGAATTATGTATTACTTGACTCACCAATGTTGTTGAACTAGTTCCAATCTCAAATGAGCCATTATAAAAGCCTGATGTTGGAGCACCAATAGATAACTTAAATCCACCTAAAGCAACAGTCCTGTCTGCCGTAAGCGTACCATTGCTGTTGTATATATTGGCTGTAGATACAGTGCCCCAAGAAAGTACACTTCCGTCTGTGGTAAGGTACTTTCCTGCGTTTCCACTCTGAGATGGCGTTGGAAGGTATGCCCCTGTGTCTATAGAGAACAGACCATTAGCGTCAGACTTTACAAATCCTGCGTCTAGCCCCTCAACAGTCAATCCTGCTGGTAGACTTACGTTACCTGACGTGTCGTATCGAACAATGTTGTTTAAGTTCGAAGTTCTTCTTTGTCGATTCATTGCCATAGTTACAAATTTACTACAATCCGAAGAAACCTAGCGTGCCCATAGGGTCAAATCCTGCCAATATTGGTTCAGCTTCGTAGAACGTAATCCTCCTCCATGTAGTGGCATCATTACCTAATGTCAACTGAGTCTGAGATACGTTGTTAGTAGGAGCAGCAGTGCCCTGCAGCTGATAGGCGAATGTCATAGATTGGTCAGTACCGGAGGTGTTCCTATACTGGGCAGACAAGCCAGTGTTAACCCAGTTAGTTCCTGTAAGAGTTCCCCATGTATTATCATCAGCAGTCATCCAAGAGGAGATGGTCACGTTGTTTCCGTTTGCAGGGGTGATACCTGTAACTGTAATTGTAGCAGCAGCTGCTGCAGCTGTTGTCGTGATCTGCTCAGTGAACCAGTCATTGGTTGATGTGTTAGGTCTGAACACCAGCATCACTGCACTCGTACACGTACCACCGGTATTAGTGAACACAGGGTTTGCCGCCCATGTTCCATTAAACCTTGTCCAGAACGTATTCATGGACACGTTGGCTGTAGCAGTAGAGTTACCTACAGCATTCCAGTTTTGACCTCCGTTATTACTGTTGGTCCAGGTCACAGCACCTCTTTGCTGAGTGTACACAACAACGAGATCTCCCTCAAGCATAGAAGCTGGCGGAGTTATTGTTATGGTAGTTGTTGCGTTAACCGCAGCAGCACCATCAACAGGGACAGCAGATACACCAAAGAATGTTGCCATTAGTAATACCTTGAGTATTCGTTAGCTGTTAAAGAATCAATGATCTCCTGATCAGTCATAGTGTCTGGGAATGTGAACGGACTCCTAGAGTCGTGGTGACTAAACAGTCCGTTTACATGTACACACAGTTCAGCAATCATGCTCACTGTTCCATCGCCATTAACCACTTTTTCTACTAGATGTATTTCTTGTGTTGTCATGTTATTTATATTTCATATCCGTTTACTTGAATGTATACAGTCATTGCGGCTGAAGTTGTAACTCTCAGTACATGGTCAATTGTTGTTGAAACGTATGGCACGTTGAATGACTTTACAACACCAGGCTTAGAGTTAGCAGAAGGAGCAAACTCACCCCTGAATACAGAAGGGTCTGTACCAACCGTGTAAGTAGTGTCAGCAGATGCCCCTTGCCATAATGTTACAATTCCAGCAGTTGTTCCTCCCGTTGTGATAGAAATGTCCGTAACTGCAAACTTTCTTCCCGTAGTAGGCGTCCATAGAGCAGCGCCTGTTTGAGCTGTTGTATATTCACCATCTCTATGAATAAGAGTATATCCAAAGTTATGCGGAGCAGCACCCGTATCAATACCAGCTATCAACTGCTGGGATAAGCTAATGTTAACAGCATGAGCTACTGTAGCTCCAAGTGTTGTTACGGTTCTTAATCTAATCTGTCTTAAACCACCTGTAGCAATATGATAAGTCCTACCAAGAGTAGGTGTTATGTTTTGCCCAGATATCCACAAGTCTTGCGTTGCATCAAACACCTCAACTGAAAACCAGTTGGTAGCATCTGCCGTACCTTCAAATATAAATGTACCAGTAGTAGTTGTTCCTATTCCAATTGAAATTGTTGTTCCACCATCTACGTTGATGTTAGATACGGAGTTGGCTGAAGTTCCCAAGTTTGCAGGGTTTAGTCTTATAGCAAACCCCGGTCCTATGCCAGCAGCAAGAACGCCTACAACTGAATCATTTGCTGCAGTCCCAGCAAGTGCAGAGTCTGTTCTTATCCTATCCCATGTAGTCCCGTTAAAACCTTCTATACATGAACCAACATGAGGAGCCGTAGGATTAGCTGTTGAATCTCCAAGACTTACGGCAGTAGGAAGTTCTGTGTCAGCGGTAACTGTGCCAGACACAGGCTGTGTAGCATTAGAACCGTCTACCCTCAACAGGCCACTTGTTGTCATGGTCATAGCGTTGGTGTTGCCAGCCGTGTAGGTTGGGAGTGTAGCAGTAGCCCCTGCAAGAGAAAGGTATCCCTTCTGTGCAGCGGTTGCTGAAGACTGACCAACAGCGTTAGCATCAGACGTTGCGAATGTTCCTGTCCCTGCGTTGGCGGTTACGGTTCCGTCCACAGTAATACTACCAGCATTGTCTGTGATAGGAATTGCTGCCTGATCAGATGCTATTACAACTGGTGAAGAGTTTGCTGATGTTGCGCTCCCTAGTGGTGGTGAAGGTTGATATGCCATGTTATACTATTTGCCAGTTTGTGTTATCAGATATAAGTGTAATAGATTCATACACCCTGTTTATTGTTGCTGTTGTACCACCATCAATTGTTTCTGTTGAGTTGCCGTCTATTGTCAACGCCCCCGAACCAGCTACTTTTTTGATGATGATTGTTGCTGTGTTACCCACAGCAGTAGGTAAATTAATTGTGAATGATCCACCTGTTGTATCTGCTTTGATGATTTTAGTTCCCTTGGTTGCTGTCTCTGTGTGAGTTGTTGTCACACTAGCAATACTGTACGCCACATCACTTGGAGTCAGGTAGTCTGTTCCTGCAGTTGCTGCAGAGATGGCAGTTCCGTTACCCTTCAACAATCCTGTGACTGTGGTGCTGATTGTGATTGCAGGGGTTGTGGTTGCGTTAGCTACCGTTCCTGCGAATCCATTAGCAGTTGCTACGGATACTGTTGTGACAGTTCCAGAACCGCCACCTGCTGCGTTGATAATCCTCCAACCTGCACTTGTATATTCATACGTACCTTCCGTACTATCTGTTTGATATACGATGAGGCCAACAGCAGGAGATGAGATGGCAGTACGTTGTGTGCTTGTCATCCGTGGAGGAAGGAAGCCTTTGGTTGTAGAATTAAATGCAACTATTGCACTTGCATAAGTAGTTGGTACACCTCCGGCTAATTCAACTACAAAAGATGTTGCTCTTGCAAATACATTCCCAGTAAAATCTAAACTTGCATCTAGAAATAGATTACCATTAGATGCCTGATTTACCCTTAGCCCTCCATTAAATGGAACAAATATTTGAGCTCCAGTAACAGTTAAATTCCCTCCAACAGATAGTTGACCTGAATTAACAAGACCCCTTAAATGAATTGTTCCTGTGCCATCAAGTGATGAGTTTGCATCAATATACAGATTTCCACCTGTTGTAGCCGTACCTCTTATAGCAGTCTCTGTAAGCATCCATATACCTACATTTGATGTAGTGCCTGTATATAATGCCCCACTCACCTTTGCAGTTCCGTTGACTTGCAATTTTTCTCCTGTATCTGAATTTGAATTTATTACAAAATTTCCTGTTGTCCTTCTTAAACTAAGGTTTATCGAGGTAGTATTATAATTGTAAAAATTAAAATTTCTTGAACTATCTCCGCTATCTTCACCTACGCCCCAATCATTAGTACCATTGTTTGCAACTATAAAATAACCTCCAGATGCTCGGTTCAATGTAATATTAGGTGCTGTAAACGCACTTACACTAGTAGTTGTAAGATTAGTTATGGTTCCATTAGCTGTACCTAAACTAAAAAGACTCACAGCATTAGTCGCTCTATTTATACTTAAAGAAATAGAGGTAGTATTATAGTTATAGATATTAAAATTCCTTGTAGATTCACCAACATCTTCACCAAGGTCCCAATCAGTAGTATCATTATTTTTAACTCTAAATGTACCTCCTGTTGCACTATCCAAGGTTAACATTGCATTTATACGTGCAGTTCCTTTGACATCTAGTTTGTAACCAGAGTCAGTGAAAGTTCCTCCTGTTTGGATAAGTAGATTACCTGTAGCGAACCATCTTCCTATATTAGTACCACCTTGTGCATATATTGCAGTACTAAAGTCAATTGGAGAACCACTAACACCTATACCTCCTGAACCAGCATCTATCATACCGGTTATACTACCAACATAGAACATTGGAGCTTGAACCAAGCTGGTCATTACTAATCTACCAATATCACCTAAAACATAACCTGCGTTAGCGCCAGTTGATGTCAACCATTGCTGAGTATATTGAGTATATACACCTCCTGCTCCGTATGCTTGAGTATTTTGCAATATCAATGGAGCAGATGTATTAGATGCATTCTTTATCGTAAGCGTGTATGCTCCGTTGCTTACAACCCTATCCGCAGTTAATGCTCCATCAGCAGTATAAATATTCCCTGCTGCATTGCTAACCCATGCAGTACCATTATAGTAGTCATTGGTATTGGTGGTGGTATTGTAAACACTTAGACCTGTAGCAGGCGTTGAGATAGCATCACGCTGAGTTGTAGTCATGCGTGGTTGGAGGAATCCTTTTGTCGTTGAAGACAGCTCAAGTATAGACGTTGCATTAGCTATGCCAGAACCTCCAATAAGAACTCTGTCTAACTTCGATACAATAGGAGTTGCATAGTTCCTGCCATTCCAATACGATAAAGCATCTTGGTTTGTATCATAGAATGTAAATGCAGGACTGTTATTACTTACCGCAGTAATAGTGAATGACATGCCGCTTCCAGTTCCACCAATTGATGCAGCAGGAATTGTAAATGTCTCACCTAATTGAGTCTTTACATGACCACCATAATAAGAAACTGAAGTAACTGCACCGCCTGAAACGGTAACATTAACAACAACTGAACCTGAATAATTTCCAGTTGCTGTTGCGGCTGTATACGAACCGTCAGTATAACCACTGCCGCCAATAATTGAAGTAGATACTCCACCCCATGTCGACAAATTTGGCATCGTGGATACAGTACCCCTGTTTAAAAACAAGCCAAGGGAGTTGCTTCTCAAGTCAAGCATAGCGTTGCCATCAAGTGCATCGCTGTTTTGACCAATCATCATTCCGCCAGACTGATTGTCTATAAACTTAATTGCAGCACTTCCCCAGCTACCATAGTTTATAACTGTATTCCAGTTTGAACTTGACGCAATAGTAAACTTGTTATTGCCGTTTGTGCTTCTAAATTCAACTGCGTTTTCAAATCTTGCTACTCCAGTTACCCTTGTCGTACCCTGAACGTCAAGTTTATAACCTGCTGAAACAGTTCCTCCTACAATTACATTTTGGTCAGACCTTCCAAGTATCACTGTGTTTGAAGCATCAGTAGTTATATCGTGACCAATTATTGTTGTATTGGTTAGTGTAGTTGAGTTAGTTGTTGCTCCAGTTCCAACCCCAAGAAATATTGAAGAAGAATGATTACCCGTATTGCCACGTGATACACCACTACCAGACCACCTTCCACCAATTGCAATATTTGTTGAACCAGTAGTTACTCCATACAGGTTCTCACTTCCTATTGAAACAGTGTATGCGCCTGTTGTAATATTATTTGTTCCGGGACCAATACTATAAACAGCAGCGCCGCTACCTAATCCACCACCATTTGTCGAAAATGAACCACTAGTTAAATTAAGTCTTGCGCTACCATTGCCAAGGCTTGCAGTTGTTCCATCTGAATACAATACGCTAACACCTCCACTCCTTACAAAACTAACTGATGCCCAATCTTGAAATATCAACCTTGAACTACTTGTGTCAAAATTAACACCTGAAGTTCCACCAATCATACTACCTGCTCCAGCAAGTAATTGGCCGTTTACATTAACTTCAAAACTTGTATTCTCAGTTGTTCCATTAAACGTCACCCTACCGCTATTATGGAACGTTATATAACGATTCCCAACAGAAGGTCTAACAGTAAAGAATGTTAGGCTGTTCCCTGTATATGTAACCGTCCTATTCCCCGTCAGTGTACCATCAGCAGTGTAGATATTATCTCCACCCATAGCACCCCAACTAGTTCCATTGTAAACATTAGGAGCAAGTGTAGTAGTGTTGTAGATGACAAGACCAGTGGCAGGTGATGCAATAGCGTCACGCTGTGTGGTGGTCATACGGGGAGGAAGGAATCCTTTGGTGGTGGATTCAATATTTACTAATGCTGAACCTACATATGTAGTTCCACCAAATAGATGAGATGGAGAATCATACCTAATCTCTTCATTAATTGAACTTATTTGAGCATACCCAAATCCTTTAGAGATATTAAATTGTCCAATACTTGATGAGCCAACCAGTCTAAGATTAGCAGCATATCCGCTAATAGTAAATAATCTACTAGACCCAGCACCAATTATTGAACTGTCACCATCTATTGTTATCCCACCAATAACTCTAGTTGCCCCATTCACATCCAACTTATACCCTGCGTCGGTGGTAGTTCCGAGTAGTAGGTTGCCACCTAACCAAGTGGAGGTTGTTGAACTGTTACCAATCCAAGTTCTATTAGACTCTGTTGATGATGCTCCTACTGACAGATACCCTATAAATATATTGTTTGAACCTGTAGTATTAGCGTTTGTCCCAGTTCCATAACCTGCCTGATATCCTATCGATGTATTATTACCTCCAGTACTAAGTGCAAGATTATTAATTCCTATTGAAACATTGAAACTGCTAGACACGTTACTTCCTAATCCACCTCCAATCGCAACATTAGAACTACCTGTTGAATTGTTACCAAGAGCGCCACTACCAAAAGCTGTATTAAAATTTCCAGTAGTGTTATACCTAAGTGCATTCACACCAACAGAAGTATTAGCTATTCCTGTAGTATTTGATGACATTGAGTATGTGCCAATAGAAGTATTTCCTCTACCCGTAGTGTTTAATAAAAGATTATTTCTTCCTACTGACGTATTTCTTGAACCTAAGAAGCTTGCTCCACCACCAGTTTGACTTAACTGACCACCGCCTCCAATATATATATTTAACCCCTCACTTCCAGTTTCATGATATGTAGATATCAAGGCAGATTGAGTATCATGCTTGATATATATACCTCCATCAAAAGACAGAGTATTACCTCCCATTGTAACAACCCTATTACCCGTAAGAGTCCCATCACTATTGTAGATGTTCGTCATTAGAGTGCTGTCCAAACTTCCGTCACCCTTTACAAACTGTGAAGCAGTTCCACCTAACCATGCAGCCTTAGTACTGTTCTTCCAAAGGCCTGTAGTAGAGTCGTAGTTTAGTATATCCTTATTAGCCTCTGATGCAATCAGGACGTTATGAAGCTCGTTAAGCTCAAAGCCGTTCTGTATGTTATAGATTATCCTACCAAAGCTGGGAGTTGTCCTAGCAACGAATCCAATGAATACCGTATGATTCGGTTGTGTTGGAGGGGTCTTGGTTACGTATCCGGGATTGGTTGCAGACAGCCATATCTTATCTCCGTCAAGGAGTGTATCGGTTGTAAACGGATGCGCAGCATTGCTCCTTGTATCCAAGTCGTGTAGCGTTCCTATAGCAGCTACCTGACCGTCTGCATTGTCTGCAATGTCCTCAACAACAACTCCAAAAGTTTTACTAGATGCAGCCTCTGAGTTAGCCTGTGCTAGAACTATGTTAGGTCTGTTTCCCGTGGAACCCTGCAGGTAAACGATCTTACCTTTATGTATAGTTGATCCTGTACTGTTGCGTGCAATGATTGTAATCTTCTCAGCGTCATCTACAATCCCGTCATTGTCTGTGTCGTACACAGACGTCTTCATGTACCCAATCATGTCAAGTATGTCAGTCTGTGGGTCGTATATCGTCACGTCAATGATGTCGTCCGCAAGGCATCCATCATAAAGCGTAATGGTATGGTTTCCAAAAGTGCTATAGCTTGCACTATTTAAGCGCACACCGTTTAGGTACACATCCAAAAGCGGAGCAGTAAACTGACTTGTAGTTACAAAGACAGTCTGGTTTAGTGTGGCAGTGAATGCCTGTGTAGACCTTATAGCTGCGTTTGAGCCAGTATTTACCCACTGTCCAAGAGCTGCGCTATACTTCAGTATTTGATTGTCCTGAAGGTTTGTGATCGTGACGTCAGCTAAGTCATTAAGTACATAACCTGTAGGTAGTACAGGCCTTAAAATACTTACATCAGAGTATATCGGATTGAGGCTACCATAGTTATATATGGTTAGCTTATTGGCTAATCGCTCTACTACTTGGTCTAGCTTAGTAGTCCCTACATAAAAGTCATCTGCATACTCTACAGCTTTCTTATAGATATAGATTATATCTCTCTCAAAATCAACGTCTTCGCTATCCTCAGAGAACATATTTTCATAGGCAATAGTGCCTAATCTGTACATGGTCTTGTCGGCCTTCAGAAGTATCTCAGATATTTGTAGTAAGGAGTATCCCATTTTAGTATCCTAGTGTTAGATTATCTACTATGTATTTTGCTCTGTCTAGGCATGATTGTGAAGACTGGAAATCCCCGTCTATTGCAGCTTTCTTTGCTGACTCCTGCTCAATGAACAGTCTCATTACATCCTTTACATATTTGTAATTCTTCTCTAGTGAGTTATTTACAGCCATGTTATGTGAGAATGTATAGAATCCACTTAGAGTATAGCAGACAAGTGGAGCTGCAGCTTGTTTAGTATATACACTTCCGGGCTGTGCTGCGATAGGAGTATGCGTAAGAGTAACAAGGAATGAATAATCCTTGTCAATGTATGGCTTATTGTATTGGTCTACCCCTGTAAAAGTAATGCTGTTACCACTTGCGAATGGCCATACGTATTGATTGTACGTTGTTGCACCTATAGTCAGGTATGTACCGTCAGACTTCTGAATTGACAGCTTCCTACTAGTAAAAGTAGCCGTACCTTCTACGGTATAGTCTGAAGTATCATTGACAGTAAACGAGGTGCAATCTGAACCCTGTGTAACTGTAAATTGTGTTAAGAAAGGCATGGTAGTTTATTTCTACAAATATACCCAAAAACCCTCTATTTCTTCTTCTCTCTTTCTTGGTATCTAGCCGATGAGAAGTTCTGATAAGCCTGCATTATGTTCTGTGGAGTTATCTTGGGGAATGACTCACCCTTTCCCCACTTAACAAACTTGCTAAGAACATCTGCCTCTACCTGTCTTTTCATTACTTCTGAAGTGATTTTCTCATCACTAGCATCTATTCTTAGTTCTCCATTCTTGTCATATGCTATAGCCACAGCATATTCAGCAGGTGTGATAACGCCATTCATAAGCATAAACTTAATCTCCTTATCACTCATATCCTTATTGGCATACCTATTGTTAAGGATTTTAATAATATCATTACCGTTTTTCTTGCCTATATTTTTAATTATTTTAGCCACCTCAGTGCCAAGTGTTTGAGAAGCTGAAGATTCTATGTAGTAATCATTCATCATCTTGTTAGCATGCGGTACAACAGTGGTTGACACATAGCTCTTAAAGTCTTTATTTGTTTCTGACTTGTACTTCATGTACTCAAAAGACTCATCTATCTCTTCTTGAGTGTACCATTTAAGAGCCTTGTTTTTATCCTTCATGTACGTGGACGTTCTAATGTAGTGCTCACCATCAGTATCGATCTGTGTAATCTGATGGTCTTTTATTACCTTTTGGTAATTATTGGCAGCTTTGCTAAATCCTTTGAAAGGAAGCATTAAGCTAAATCTCTTAACATTCTCCGCATTATATACAGCGTTTCTTTGGTCTTCTATAAGTCCAATGTATCTGTCATTAGGGTTGGTAAACGTATTATACAATATTCCAACATCTTGCAACAGTGAACCAGACATTCCGCCATAATCATTCATTAGGATTGGCTCGTAGTTGTCATCGTATATAGTTCCAGTTATATCTTTCCCGGAAATCTTCTCCTGTTCTGCAACTGAATTTTTATATAAGTCATACCCCATTCCTGCACCGAACTTTATAGCTGTCGCAACTGGCAAAGGTAGTCTTCCCGTAACAGCATCAAGTGTTCCCCCTATTGTTATTCTTGTTGCGTCTTTCTTGAAATTAGACTTCTGCTTTTCTTCATCTTCATGCAACTTAACGCCAGCTAATTCAAGACTCTTTTTAGCTATCTTGTAGTTGGTGTAACCCAGGCCATACATAACAGTTCCGTATGCTGCGATATTGGTAAGATACATACTGACACCAATTGCCGCCTGTTTAGCATCGTCTGCCGATGTCTTTCCTGAGTAGTAGTCCTGTATGATACCTAGGTCTATCAATGCATTTACGTTCTGATTATGAGAGAAAGATTGTAGCATTCTCATATACATTGCATTGTCTTGCCTAAATACTTTACCTTTCCTAGAAGGAGTAGATTCATTGTTAATGAATGACAAGAACTGTTCGGCGTGAGACAAGGCTACCGGGTCTAATCCTCTTCTTAACTCTGTCTCAAGATTGAACTCTGAGTATTTGTTAATCTTACCAGATATCTTCAACCCTTTTATATACCCTATCATCAATGCTTGCATTGTTGTAGCTTGGTCCCCTAAATCAAGAGACAGACCTGATATCTTTTCGACAAAGTCAAGTTTATTTACAACACCTCTAATGTACTTGTTATTGTCTATGCTTCTTGACTTTTGCTGCAAAGCTTCTATACTAGCTGTAACCCTGTTAGACTTTTGTGTTTGGCTATAGAACTGCTTTAAGAGTTCACCCATCTTAGGATCTGTAATCCTCTTTCCTGCAAGTATGTTGTAAGATATAGTCAATGGTTCAACTCCTCCATGCATCAATAGCAGTGGTATAGATGGGAGATACTGTTTAGCTGCAGCGTCTACTGAGTTCAACATCCTTCCCATAAAGAACCTAGTAAGCCTATTCCTCTGAGATTCCATCTGCTTAGTAAGTACAAATGGTTTCCTATCCATATTTACAACATCAGCTATCTGCCTTCTTAGATATGTTTTATTGTCAACAAACTCTGTTGGGCTCTGATTGTATTTTCCTGATATGAACTCAACAAACCCTTTGCTATTTATTGTTTTACGCATAGCTGTCACTGGGGCAGTAGTATATGCAGTATTGAGAGATTCGTGATATCTTCTTGGAACAGATGTGAATACATCAAAGTCATAATATAGTAAAGCTTCTTGACCATTCTTCTTTACTACACTAGCTAGATTTTTCTGTCTCTGCATTGTAGTAGAAGACCTCATTAAGCTTATGTGAGATGGTATACCTTCATCAATTTGTCCTTCAACTAATACTTCAGGTGCTTCTCCGAATATTCTTGGAGAAAGCGGGATATAATTCTCATTACTCATATCAATGGCAGTGCCATAATACTGACGCATCGTTTGGTCAAGGTCTGGAGCCACATCCTTAAATCCTTTTTTCATGGACTCTATAGCAAACACCTCTCTATCATTTAGCTTAGTACTTATCTCAGACATAGTGATATTAGTATTTATGTCCATATCAACAATAACACCTCTATCGTCTTTAACGTGTCCTCTTATTATCCCAAGGCTTTCTAGTGCCATAACAGTATTATCCAAGTAATCTTTTAGCCTACTTCCGTTCTGATATGATTTCTCGGATAGTGTCTTAGTTACATCAACTATAGTCTGAATCTGCCTTCCCAAATCTTCAAACTGCGCTAGCGTACTAGCCACTCCAATTCTGTAACTATTGGACACTGATAGTGGAGCTGAATTAAATTTGATGTTTGTCTTTACGCCATTAACATCAGTTGTTATAGACTTTGCAGTAAATACATCTGATAGGTTTTGCGTAAAATCTCTGGCCATATTATTAACCTGTAGATTCATTTTTTCAAATGGAGCCCACACAACAGAGCGTATCTTTGCAGCCCCTTTAGCGTTTGATGTTACAAGCTTGAATAGGTTAGATAGACCAAGGTCGTCATAAGCACCTACTCCAGATTTAAACCCAACAAGACCTTTGGCTTTTGTCCATAGCCCAGCCTTTTGATATTTAGCCATATCTCTTATATTGGTCTCACTGCCAATAAGAGCTTCATTGTTATTAAATGACTCAATATCAGACACTATCTCACCCATCCTAGATGGTGATTCACCATTTACCACATCTTCAATGATGTTATTAAATAGCTGTATGTTCTTGTTTGATATCTTCTTGGCGTCAATTCCTGATATTAACTTAGCGTCCGCTACAAGGTCTGGGTCAATCTCATTATTATCAATAGCCTCTTTTAGCATCTCTTGCCTAACATCGGTCATCTCTCTCATTACTTCAGCTTCTGATTCTAACTCAAGGCTAATAGCGTCTGCAGCATCATCACTAACTTTTCTTGAAGGGTCAATAAGACCCTCTACGTAATCTTCCTTACTTACCAAAGGATTACCATCCTCATCTACCTCAATCTTCCCTTCGCTAACAAGTTTATCATACTTAGCTTCATACTCTGCTCTCTTTATCTCCTTCTTCTGGATTTGCATTGCATCGTACTTGTCCCTTTGATCATTTACAAAATCTCTAATTTTAGGTCTAGCCTTATGTGCATTAGGTATTTCTCCTGTTATTGACTTTCTATAGTCTTCAAGAAGTTCAATATATTCATTAAGTCTACTATCTGTATCTAATTCAACTAGTTTACCATTAGCATCAACATCATAGTCCTTAACTTTTGAAGGGGCAATGAAATCTATATCAGCGGTATTCTGTCTTGTAGCTATTGTAGAAAATCCTTTATTCTTAGATGCACTCTTTATATCTCTAATCTGTGCTCTTACTTCACCAAACTTTCTGTTATTTACAGATAGTCTCTTAATCTCTTTTATGTTTTCTGCAAACTGTATAGCAGCTGTATCAGTATCCATCTTTGATGTCACAAACATCCTTACAGCTTTTGCCACAACCTTTGGATTTACCCTTTCTCCATTTTCATTGAATATAGCATCAGATATTGCAGTTGCCGCTAGATTCAATCTTTCAGCTGTGGACTTAGCCTGTGTTGTAGCAGCAGTATACATTGCCTTAAATACTTCCTTTGGATTTGTAAGTATTTGTTCTGCCCTAAACTCAGAAACAGGAACAGCTGCACGTTTTTGTGCACCTGGCATGAATGGTGCTTCTTTCTCATTTACAATCGCATCATATCCAATCATCTCAAATACATCATCAGATATTTTAGATGTATCCATCTTCTTGGACAGCTCAGTCCTAAGTCTTTTACCCATCTCTACAGGGTCTCTGAATATTTCGCTCTCATTATATTTCTCAAGAGCAAGTCTTTGTAGTTCAGTATAGTCTGCAGCTTTAATTCCTTGCATCTCTGCTTCAGCAGCTATCCTACCCTTATTGCCGTTAACCTTATCAATAAGATTAATACTCTTTCTGAATTTATCTTCATCAAAAGACCTACCACCTTTCTTTAGAGATTCTATCTGTTTCTCTATTGCAACAGCAATACTTTCTCCTGCTTCAACTGTAAGTGCAATAGCCTCGATTGATGCGTTGTATATACCTATTGGGAGACCTGCAATATTAGATTGCATAGCACCCTTTTCTCCGCCTGTCAACAAAGACTCGTCTAGTTTAAACTTCCTAATCTTGTCAGAAAGCTTAACCTGTTGTGCGCCCACAGATGTTTCTGATGGATTTACTGACTCATAAATAGGTATTTTTCTTACTTCATCAATACCCGTTTTCCTATCTCTTACTGATCCTTCTATTTCTCCTATTTTTTTAGCATACCCATCCCTCTCTAATCTCGACCATACAGATAACGCTTCTGGAGATATTGATGTTCCTGTTTCACTATAATTAGTTGAATAAAGCTTTTTATTTAATCCATTTAACTTGTCTATAATTGCCTTATAGGAATCTAGCCCATACCCTTTATTACGAAGATTTTTATTATATATTATTACTTGATTTAAAAATATTTTACCATTTTTAATAAGTAATTGATAATCTCCCATCGGTTTACCATCAATATTTATCGCTTGTAAACCCTTTGACGGATTTCCTGTTTCTTCATTTACACTAAAATCAACATCAACTTTTTTTACTTCTTCCGAGACTGGGAGAGTGCTATCGCCAGTATCTGTTTCAACGGTCGTTGTTTCCCCTGTGGCTTCGACTTGTTTGCCTTGACTAGCTCCCTGATATTCGCCGACACCGCCTTCTGCTGCGCCTTCTTGGACTTTCCCTGTGGTTTCTGTAGTGGCATTTTCTGTTGGTTTAGTAGTTAGTTCCGATTCTACGGTAAATGGTTTATCTGTAGATGAGAGTTGTCTTAGTCTTGTATTAATATCATCTATCTCAATCTGTTTCTCGTCTCTAAATACGGGGTCTAATTTACTTAGGTCAGCTTCTAGCTTTGTCCTCTTTTCAATAAGACCTGTAGCGATAGTCTTCTTTACTCCATCTCCAAGAAAGTCAGGAGTCTTCTTAGCCGCTTGGCTATACTTCTTGACTTCTTTCATTACCTCTCTCTTAGTACCTTGCTCATACAGACCAGAAGCTTCCATCTGTGAAATAAAGTCAGATGTTATCTTCTCATCAGAAGCCAAAAGGCTTTTAGCAAATGACTTAGCACTTTTTGATATTGTACCCGGAGCACGAGTGATTGCCTTAATAGCCAAATCCATGGCTACCATATGGCCAGCACCTTCTATAGCTCTCTCTTCTTTGTTTTCTACATGTATTCCTTCTTGCTCTGATGCGTTGTCTACAACAGCTTGACCAGCACCTACAATTGCGCCTATCCCAAGCGCGTGCCTCATGTTCTCTCCGAATCCTTTAGCAAATGTCTTTAATGCTTCTTTACTAGGCTCCTTCATTGTGCCTTTTACAGCTGGTGCTACTACTCCTCCCATCAATCCTTTTGATGCTTGACCAAGTCCTCCCATTCCTGCAAATGCTACCTGAACAAGACCCTCTACGCCTGCCGCTTTAGCTGCTACAGTACTTGCTTTATCGTATGCTTCTTTCTCACCAATTCCTTGCTCCCTTGCCATGAAGTAGTTTTCCTCAAGAGCTGCCCCATATTTAGACATAGCCATGTCAAATCCAACAGTTCCTGCTGTTAGCGCTGCTCCAGCTTGTGCAGCTCCAGGAACCCCAAATATCGTTGCCACAGCTGTTGGTAATCCAATCACAACACTTTCAACAATAGGATCAAATAAGCCACCTGCAGTAGCTCCTGCTACATTCTCAATAGGTCGAATTCCTGGTTTAATTGCAGTATATCTTTTGTTCTCTAAATACCTTCTATTTGTTTCGTCATCGGAGTCTTTGTATGTTTTGCCAGATGCCACACTTTCCCTAAATGCAGATATAGCTGTTGAAGCTGATTCCCAAAAATCCTTTTGCCTTCTATATATTGGATTACCTTCCTCATCTTTCTGTATAGAAAGTCTTTCACCTGTAGAGTTTACAAAATCAATCTGTTGCTTGTAGTTATTGTACAGATTTGTACCCTTTTGTGGTTGTGCATATCCGTCAGCTTCCGCCATAGCTTTGACGGTATTATCCATTGCCAATTCCCTTGTCTTATCTAGCTGAATGTATTCTTCAGCTTTTACAGGTTTGACAACTTGTGTGCTTGATATTCTAGATGCAGGTATATCCTTTGGAGCTTCTACTCTTTTCCCTGTTACGCTAATGCCCTTCAACGTAGGCGTCTTTACTTCTATAGAAGGTTTCTTTCCTGGAGTGAGCAACCCAACAAGCTTTGAGCTTGAAATGGGCTTTTTATCATCTGTTGGTTTCTTGCTTAATGACATGCCCCAAAGTTAAGATATATAGGCGTATTATTTCTTCTTAGATCCCCCTGCACTAGGTCTTGTTCCTGGAACAGTAGGAGCTCCTGGAACTCCTCCACTTACCCCATCCCAATAAAGGTTCTGAAAATCTTGTGCCTGTATGGCAACTCCCTCACTAGCTTTCTTTATAATGTCCCTACTCATCGGCAAGTTGTATTTCTTGAATACGCCTTCTATGGTTGGGAGCCACTCTTCAACACTTGTCATGCCCGTATCTCTTGCTGTCTTATACATATTCAGCAGCTTATTAAGCGTTGCAAGAGACATATCATTGTTTGATGTTTGTATATCCTTTTTAAGCTTTTGCATTTTAAGATTATCAAGCTTTAGCCCATTTGCTTTTGCAAACAAAGATGCATAATCATCAAGCTTGTTCCAATCTTCAACCTCAACTTCACCCATCCTGTTTTGGTCAACAAAGTTAGATGCAAAAAGATGGTACTCGTTTACCTGCGTTCTATCCTTAATGCCATATATCTGCATTGCTCTCTGTATCTGAGCTTCGGAATCCTTTTGGGATTGTGGGTCTTGCGTATTCGCAGCTGAATCAAATACCCTTTTCTTTATAGCCTTCAGATAGGTTAATGTACTATCGTCTGTTGCTGAGTTCATTATAACAGAATTTAGAGCAACACTAGGGTCTATTCCAGCTCTTACTGTATTTACAGGTACTTCTACCGTCATTTTTCTGCCCTCAAAAGCTATTTCTCTGGTAACTACCTTCTGTTTACCAGTATTAGGGTCTATCACTGGCATTTCCTTTATACTATTAGGTGCGCTTATAGGTAGTGATTGCTTTATTGCTCTTGAGAATTTACTTACATCATCTGGGCTATAATCCTCTTCCCTAAACTCAAAGTCAGTAGGCAATTTCCTCAAATCTCCTCCGTACAATTCTTTTATTTGATTTGTAGTCATAGAGCTCAAGTTCATATAAACCTCGTTGTACTTCTTTGTATTTACAAGTTTAGTTGGGTCTTTAAATATTTTACCAAGTCCTACGTGAGTCTGACCTACAGACGTAGAGTCTGTTATATATGCATCCATTTTAGCTTTTGCAGTCCTAGCATCATCAGATGCCTTAGTCAAATCTCCTCCTCTTCTACCAAACTTATTAAGCGATTGGTATCTTTTTTGAGCTTCAGCATATTCCGCAAATACAGAATCAAATTCTCCAATGTCTTGCTTCCTGACTTTCCCATTATAAAGCCTTTGCTGGTCATCTATGGCTTTGTTCATAGCCTCTTCGTACTTAAGCCTCATCTGTTCAGTCTTAAGTGCATTATCCTGAACATACTTTATTGATGCAGTTATATCGATTGGTGACAACTTATATTCGTATGCCATAATTTATATTATGATTATATATTATATTCTATGAGATTAATTTTATTCACCAACATCCTTTCCTGCATCCGGATTAGATTTACCCTTTTTTGAACCACCTGGAGCTCCAAGCGCTGCAGAACCAAGCATTACCCCTGCATTAATTATACTATTAATTTGAGCTTGTCTAGCTTGTTTTCTTCCCATGTAGTAGTTAAATAAACCTTCTTGCTTATACTTTTGAAGACCCATTTTTTGCTGCCCTAATCCTACTGCAGAAGACCTTGCTGCCATCATATTTTGTTGCCTTGCCTCATTCTCTAAGTCAGCAAGTTTCAGCCCAGCGGTATTTGCCCCTTCAACTATAGATGCTGTACCTGCCAATGCAGCTCTTCTTCCCTGCAACTGAGAAAATGCAGCACTTTGAGATCTGTCAGCCTGTTGCTTAAATAAACCTAAAGCAGTAGATGGCAAACCTTGGTTTTTCATCATTTGAGCCTCTTGGTTTGCTTGAGTTATTTCTGGTGCAATTTGCATTCCTTCAAGTCTTCCAACTTGCTGTTTAAGACCCTTATTTATTGTTAGTCCTCTCTTAGCTATATCTCTTTTAAACAGTGCCATAATTATCTATTATAATAAGGTTCTAAAATTCCTAGTTCTATATAAAACAAATTTACGAATTCATTTCCATTAACCGGCTTTAGGTTTATCTGCGCCCAGTTTCCTTTCAGTACATTGCCATTATACAGTCCACCTGTACTATTTGCATCCCTTTTGAATGACGCATGAAGCTTATCATCCTTATAAAGGAAGTCAGCATCCTGCAAGCTAGAGCTTTGTCCAAGGTTGGTAGTTATGTCACCATTTGTATCTGGTATCCACTTCTTATTGCAGAGCATGCTAATGGTATTATACCTCTTCTTTATGTTTTGCATCTCATTGAAAACCAACTTAATAGAAGGTTTGTACTGTGTTCCATAGAAGTTGCAATACGTTGTACTATCGTGCACATACAGCTGACCATTCTTAAAAGACACAAGAGAACCTTCTGTAGACGTTATCCATTCAGGTGCGTAGTCATAAAATGATGTATAGCTGTTTCTAAGCTCATTAAACCCAAGGGTAGTATTTGCCTGCCCAGTAAATCCTTGGAATACTGTGATACACTCCTCTTCATAGAAGTCGTACACAGACAATACTTTAGCATACCCTCCAAGAGTACCTGCTGTATTGTTTATGTATTTATTAGCAAGTGATGTAATGTAGAACTGTGCTTTGTAGATACTAGATATTGGGGTTAATCCATCGTCACTTAACCTTAGTTGGTATCCTCTTATTGGGTCTACAAAGTAGTCTGCACGAGCAGATGATGATAGGCTAGTAGATAAATTCCCTATACCATATTCTCCTTGGTAGTAGTTAATCTGATTCAACAGCTTACTTGTCTGTATCAAGTTGCTACTTCCGTCAGCATTAAACATCATATTCTCAAGTACTCCAACTACGCCACACGCCCTCTTTTGGAACACCCTCATCTTGCTCCCCCTTACCTTAAACCTAATGATATCCCCCTTACTCCTATCGTATTCGTCCATGTTTGTTGAACTGAATCTATTGGAGTTATTTACATCAGTTCCTGCCTCTTTCTGGAATCCGTATCTAATTAATGTTGGATAGTAAGACTGTTTTGCGTTTTCGTCAAAAACAAGTGGTCTTGACTTTGCGTTTATTTCAATCTTATTTATATCACTAAAGCTTTTTTCTATTACAGCTATTTGCGTATTGTTCACTACATCCAATTCTATTCCAAATGCTCCGACAAGAAGGGTATTATTAGCTGCTGCGTTACATTCTGTAATAAGGAACAACCTGCTTAGTGTTGGTATCTGGATACTTGCCTCAAATGGGAATTCATACTCTTCGTTTGTAGTGCTTATTGTAGCACGGGGTACTATGGTTTGTATTATAGCGCCAGAAGCATTCACTATTTTAGCATGAAGTATTACGTATTGATTCTTTGCTGTAACTGTACTAGCCTTGAGTGTTCCCCTAACTCGGACAGTCATTGTAGATGCTGACTTGTTATAAAATAGATACTCTGGAGTTAGATTATTTGGGTGCAATGTAGGAGCAAGACCGCATACGTCATATGGGAATACCTGAGATTTTATATCATAGTTTGTAGTTGTTATCGTTTTAGGAGTGTTTTTTGAATCCCATACATTAATAACAACTGAGCAAAACTGATCTCCGTTTCCATTGGCATTATTTTGTGTGTAATTTCCAGCTGAAAACGAGTATTTTGCTCCTACGGGAACATTTCTATATCTGAAGAACTCATCGCCAGATGTAAGGTACACAAGCGCAGGAACAGATGCTGTTTGAGACTGACTCTGACCTACATGGTATCTATTTGATGTGCCAGGTTGAGACACGGCATATTGTTGCCCTATCTCATAGTAAACATCAATTCCAGCAGATGGCTTCTTGTAACTATAGATTTGTATCTTATAGTTTTGGAAGTCTTCTACATTTGTTGCCGTACCTGCATATATAACCGGATCCGGTTCTAAAAGCTTAAAGTTTGTATCTACAACAGTAGATGGATATTTAATCTTTATATATGTCCCTTGAGCAACATATCCGTTTACATTTGGGTTAGATTCAACCCCAATAATCTCAAAGTCTAGGTTTTCGCTAAGTGCAACAACTGAACCAGTTGAGCTAACTCTTTCTGTAAACCTTATCCTATCTCCAGGAGCAAAGTCGTAACCGATATACCCTGAAGTAGATTGTATTTCTGTATTATATTCTATCATGTTGTCTATACCTATGTAAGATATAGAGTAGTCTGTTGGGGATGATCCCCTTGTGGTTAGTTTTGTAAATGCTCTTTTAGATACCCAGAATATGTTTTTATCATACGTTAGGTTGTCAGTCCTTACAATATTATAATACGTAGCCCATAATGGAGGCTGATGAGATATTGATATTTGTACAAATGGATATGCGGTACTACCAGTCCATTTTGGCGTAGTAACCTTTAGGCTATCAGATGTTATAACACCATTTGTTCTTCCCTTGTCATCATAGTATACAATACCATATCTATAGTTGGAATTTCCTTGGTGTACGTACAGTGCATTCTCTTGCTTAGTTGTTGAAAAAGATGTAGCAGACAAACTGTTTGTCATGTACGCAGACTCTAAGTTTAGAGCTGTAGCATCTGAGATTGTCAGCTTATTGCCTGATATAGTAGCGGTAAAGCCTTGCGAAACTGCATTTGTCTGCAATCCAGTAAGTATTGTCGCTATTGAATCAGTAGTTGTTGAGTCAAAGAATATTGTAAATAATGTTCCTGCTGCGTTTCTTAGCTTAATATAAAAGTCGCCATATCCTACTGATGGTAGTGATGTAGGCACGTTTGTCACGATGTCATTACCTCCACTTCCCGTGAGAAATACGTCTATCGAATTCGTGCCACCATAAGAAGATACTCCGTTTTGCTGTGCAAAGAATAATGCTCCTGGAACCTCAATGAAATCTTGTGTAGTAGTATTAGAGGTAAGTGTTGCATTTACATTACTGATATTATCATACCCTTCTGTAATTCCTCCGTATACAAGTGTATTACCATTTAGCAACTCTTGTGCATTTGCTTTCTGTGGAACGTAGTCAAATAAAGCTATCTGCTCTGCTTTATCTATTGGTATTAATGATGTGTTATTATAAAATAGATAACTGTATACTGTGTTGTTTGATATCAATAGGCTAGTATCTTTCTTATTTAAAGACGTAATTAATTCATAGTCAGAAGTAACTCCATCGGCGCACTTCCTTACTGCTATTTCTATCTTCTTTACTGTCTCATCCCCAGTAGACATAAACAGATTAATTCTAGAATTGCTGTTAGGGAACCTTGATATTGGCTCATTAAATGGAAGCCAAGGCAATGGAACCATACTTCCTGTACTCCATACAGACTTCTCTCCATCATCATATACCCATCTGTATATGAACTGAAATAAAGCGTTTCTAAGGTTATTATTAGTTACGTTATTGTCGTATTCGTAAGTACATTTTACAGGCATTGAAGGAGGAGCCTTTGCAACATCTAGGTATGACCTTTTATACGATGCATACACTCCAGCTAGCTTCCTATCTATATTCAACTTTGAAGGCCTTCCTAATGAATCAATCCAATAAAGTACATCTCCGTCAATATCTAATGATGGCTTGTACACATCATTATACATAATATTAATAGAGGTTATAGGATTGTTTATGTCAAACCCTAAAACATCTGTAGCGCTGTGTGTGTTATTTATAAATAGCGCTTGAATTGTTTTTGGGATGCTATTGTATATGTAAATACCGTGATTCCCATTTGAGTTATAGTTAAAGTAGAATAGTCTTTGCTTTTGAGAATCATAATGAGAACCTATGCAGCTATTAGTTCCTGCAGGTAGGGATGTAGCAATATTCCTATTCCCAAGAATATTCTGTGCAGAAAGACTGCCTTGACTTCCTCTAAATACAATATTCCTAGCTTCCTTATGATGACCACTAGGAATTACATCGTTAGAGTCATCAAGATTCATTACTCCACCTATCTGCTTTCTTTCAGTCTTCATATTATGATTTTGCTACAAGTTTTTGACTCAACCTTATCTGCTCGTTTGCATCCCATGGAGTTACAGGGTTCACCCTCATCCTTGCAAGCCTTTTCTGATTATAATACTCCTTACGCCTCATTTGCTTATCTCCCATTGTTGATCTCCTACCAGCTGGAAGCATTTCAATATCCTTCCAAGCTATGTATGACAATACAGCATCTCTAACTTGAATTGGTATTTTAAAGTTAACGTCATCTGAGGGAGATGAAAAGTACTCTAATATAACATAGTCATAATTAAACTCATTATCAAGGTATATCAATCCTTCTGTTTCAGAAATATCAAATTGTCCTTGACTGTTTAGTGCTGCTCCTGCCCCAAATATATTCGCATATCTTGCCCCGTCAAAGTAGTTTACATAAGCAAGGTCTTGAAGCCTGTATGTATTCCCTACGTTTTGATCTGTATTGTTAGATAGCCTATCGCTTTGAGTAATCTTATATTCGGTAAGATTGCTATTCCTTCTAAGAGTTGCAACCTCTCCTTTTGAGTTCAATACTCCAACCTTTGAGAATCCAATATAGTTCGTAGGAAGTGTAACAGTCTTATTAGCATTAACTATAAGCTTCTCTGTTTTTGGCTCCATGTGGACATCGTATCCAATCTCCTCTACGCCCCTTACACCAATAGGCCATAGCCTTCTGTACTCTGCGCTAGTAAGTTTTGCTTGGTCAATATATTGGTATATTACCTCAGCTAATTCAATCCATTGTGCTGTAGACTTAGACATACTCAAAGTTAGTTTTGTTTTTATTAATTCCGTTCAAATATCCATATAGGGTATTTCTTGGCATGCCAATAGAATCTGCAGCATCTGTTGCAGACATGTATATAACTCCAGTGGTTAAATCTATTACTTTTTTATTATTTGCTATGATAGATTTTTTTACTATTTCTTTATGATGTCTTTTACATCCATCCATTAGTTTATGCTTATGCTCATATGATATATTTTTACCAATATGAGATTTTGATATTTTATCTTTATGCGCTTCAGATAACTTTCTACCTTTCATCTTCAATGATCTCTTTTTCCTAGTATCTTCGCTTACTATTGTTTTGTATGTTCCTTCGCCTCCATCAGTTAAGTTACATAGACTTCCGGTGCCAGTATTTACCCTACCATATAGCTTTATAAACTCAATTTCTTTTTCTAGTGCATACTCTCTACTTATATCATCTATTAATATTTCAATTTCATAATCAGACTTAGATACAATTCTATTCCAAATAGCGTTTCTTCCATTTTTTGAATACGCTCTTTTATAAGATGATGCAACACCTATGTAAAATGGTTCGTTTTTATCAATTCTTATGTGTCTATATACTAACGCCATAATTATTTTGAGTCTAATCCGTCATTTGTAGTATCCTCTGGCATCCCCTTCCTCACTTTCAGCTGGTTTAGTATCCAGTTAATCATATCTGATATATGTTCACCTGGAACGTTTACCTCAGCTGTAAGGTCTGTATTTTCTGAACTAACCATTCTTACGATTGGCATTTTTGTATTAAGATTATAGTATGGACTCTTAAAATAAAGTCTTGAGCCCTCTGCCCAATAGAATATCTTACTTGGGGGTTTCTTCATATTGTCAATAAGGTCTAGCTCTCTTGGAGAAATTGGAACCGGAGCTTTAGCCCAACCAGTACTCACTGGAAATGTGACTGAAGATATCCCATATCCCCTAGATAATCCAAGTGGCGGATGTGGTAGTATAGCATACCAATACCCTGTGTCACTATCAAAAGTAAGTGCAAGATTCTTGAACGTTGCGTAGAATGCATCACTAACAGTCTCTACGCCATCTAGCTTTATTGAATCAGTGTAAT
>Ga0247722_10000244_pt1 | contig 35425 bp, 50 predicted proteins | sample MSEWelMarce3H_FC_FD_189094 | JGI IMG/M metagenome (GOLD analysis project Ga0247722, IMG submission 189094) | Subsurface sediment microbial communities from gas well in West Virginia, United States - MSEEL Well Study Marcellus 3H_FC | ecosystem: Environmental > Terrestrial > Deep subsurface >... | reverse complement strand
TGAATTAATAGAATGGCTTGATACAGAACCGAATTTAGTCAAAGTACAAGACGGTTTTTTATATCACGGACAATATTTTACAAACCAACAAATAATAGAAATTTATGCTAAACGAAGTTAGAGAATTTCAGAAAACAGGTCAACAAATTGTAAACGATTTACCAACGGTTAATAGCTTTAAAGATTGTGAATTACGATACAAGCTAATGAAAGAGGAAAATTTAGAGTATTTAGGAGCTTGTTATAACGAGGACAAAGTAGATATATTAGATGCATTAGTGGATCAGGCTTATGTTTTATTTGGGAGCATAAATTTTCACGGAATGCAGGATATATTTTCAGAGGCATTTAGGCGAGTTCACGCAAACAATATGACAAAATTTCCAAATGGCGAAGTTTTAAGGAATTTAGAAGGTAAAATAATAAAGCCTGAAGGATTTGTGCCAGTCGATTTGTCAGATTTAATTTAGTATATTTATACGCTCTATAACAGGAGCGTATTTTTTTTTAATCAAATAACCAAAATATGAGTATTTTTTCAAAGTATAATGACGAGATTATAGAATTATTAGGAAAGGGTTTAAGCAATAGAGAAATAGCACGTCAAATTTCTCCTGATAAAATTTCAGGAATTAGAAAACATATAGCAAAACTAAAAGACAATACAGGTATTTTAAACGCTTGTGAAAACGTAGGGGTTGATCCTAAAACAGTTCCTATGTTATGGCTAAAAAATAAAAATGAAAGTGTAAGAGTTACCAATCCGTTGTTTGAGAAATTAAGTGATGAAGAAAAAAACATAAAAGATATTGATTTTTTAAATATTTTTAAAGATAAAATTAAACCTATAACTTTAAAAACAAATGACAATTTTAAATCTATATCTTTATTTGACAGGCTGGTTTATACCGATGTACATGTAGGTATGAATGTAAATCCTGACGGATACTCTTTATACGGAGGTTTATGGAATGAAGAAGAACTAACCAAAAGATTAACGTTAATGGTTAATCATACATTAAATAATAAAAAATCAAATACTTTATTAATTCACGAATTAGGCGATTTTTTAGATGGTTGGGATGGTTATACAACCAGAGGAGGTCATTCATTACCTCAAAATATGGATAATCAAAAAGCCTTTGATACTGCATTAACTTTTAAAATACAATTAATTGATTCTTTAATTAATCACTACGACAAAATAAAATGTATTAATATTTGCAATGATAACCACGCAGGTTCTTTCGGTTATATCGTTAATTCAGCTTTTAAAACCTACATTGAATTAAAATACCCTGATTCAATAGAAATAATTAACCAAAGGCGATTTATTGACCATTATAGCCAAGATAATATAACATTTATACTTACACACGGTAAAGACGACAAAAGCCTTAAATTTGGATTTAAACCTGTTTTAGATGCAAGACAAATTGAAAAGATTAAAAACTACATTGATGAAAATAAATTACATTCTCAAAAGATTGAATTTTCAAAAGGCGATTCACACCAGTACATATTTGACAATTCAACTTCAAAGCATTTCAGTTATCAAAACTTTCCCGCATTTTCACCCCCTTCAAACTGGGTACAAACAAACTTCCAAAATTCAATAAGTGGCTTTATTCATTTTAATTATTATGAAAACGGTCAAAAAAGTATAAATGACTTTATTTTTTAGTATAAAATTAAATCGGTTATTAATTTAGCCGATTTTTTTTATATTTATTTGCGTAATAAAAACTTATTATTATATTTGCACTTATAAACTATAAAACAAAACACAAAATGACAGATTACAAAGAATTTTTAGAAACAAAAAGAAAGACTTTTGTTGAAAGTGGATTTGAAATTAATGAAAATGAATTAAATCCATTATTAAAAGACTTTCAAAAGTATGGTATTAAAACTGCTTTATTTAAAGGAAAATTTGCATTCTTTTTTGATTGCGGTTTAGGAAAAACTTTTTGCCAGTTAGAATGGGCAAAACAAGTATCAATTAAGACAAATCAAAAGGTTTTGATATTAGCACCTTTGGCAATTGTAGAACAGACAAAAAATGAAGCTGCAAAATTTGGAATTGATTCTTCTTATTTTGATATTACTAATTATGATCAATTAAAAAATATTGATTGTAGTATTTATTCAGGAGTAGTTTTAGATGAATCCAGTATTTTAAAAGGTAGAGATGGTAAACTTTCATCTTTGATAATTGAAACTTTTAAAAATACACCTTATAAATTAGCTTGTACTGCTACACCATCCCCAAATGATCATATGGAATTAGGGCAACATTCAGAGTTTTTAGGTGGTATGTCTTATTTAGAAATGTTAGCAATGTTTTTCGTTCACGATGGAGGAGAAACTTCTAAATGGCGATTAAGAAAACACGCACAGGATAACTTTTGGACTTATATATCTGGACTATCTATGGCAATTGATAATCCATCAAGTTTAGGTTTTTGTAGTGAAGGATATAATTTACCTGAAATAGAATATATCGAGCATATTATAAAAGTAGATAATTTAAGCGAAAATCTATTTGGAGATGTTGCTGTATCTGCTACCGAATTGCATAAAGATTTAAATAGATCATTTGATGCAAGAATTGAAAAAACATTGGAACTGGTTAACTCAAATGACAATCAATGGATTGTTTGGGGTTTAAAAAATCAAGAAACAGATACATTATCAAAATTACTTGAAAATAGCGTAAATGTACAAGGTTCTGATAATCCTGAATATAAAGCTAAACATTTGAATGGATTTGCAAATGATAATTTTAAAACATTAATTACAAAGACTTCTATAGCTTCATTTGGTATGAATTACCAGCAATGTAATCAAATGGTATTTATGTCTTATGATTTTAAATTTGAGGCATTTTACCAAGCTGTAAGACGATGCTATAGGTTCGGTCAAAAAAATAAAGTAACCGTTCATATTCTTATACCTGAATCACAAGTAAATGTTAGAAATACTATTTTAGAAAAAGAAAAACAACATTTTGAGCGTATTAAAGAAATGTCAAAATACAGCGCAGAAACTAATTACAAAAAAGCAAAATCAAAAGTAAAAATTATGAATAAAGAAATTAAAACAGAAGAATACCACTTAATAAATGGCGATTGCGTTCAGGAAACTGCAAAACTACCTGATAACTGTGCGGATATAGTTGTATTTAGTCCTCCATTTGCTGAATTATATGTATATTCAGATAAAGAGGAGGATATGGGAAATGTATCGAATTATAAAGAATTTGAGAAGCATTTTAAATACCTAATCCCTGAATTAAAAAGAACGCTTAAAAGTGGTCGTATGTGCGCTATACATTGTATGGACTTACCAATACAAAAAGGCAAAGAGGGATATATCGGATTGCGTGATTTTTCAGGTATGTTAATTGATTGGTTTCAAAAAGAGGGTTTTATATATCACTCAAAAGTAACATTATGGAAAAATCCAGTAACCGAAATGCAAAGAACTAAAGCATTAGGATTACTTCATAAAACCATTAAAAAAGATAGTATTATGTCAAGGGTTGGAATACCTGATTACGTTTTATTTTTTAGAAATGAAGGCGATAATGAAACACCAATAACACACCAAGATAAAGATAGCAGCAAATTAGATTATTTGCCAGTAGATTTATGGCAAAAATACGCTTCTCCTGTTTGGTATGATATTGATTATTCAAGAACTTTACAATATAGAAGCGGTCGAGATGGCAATGATGAAAAACATATTTGCCCTTTACAATTAGATACTATCGAAAGAATATTACATTTATATTCAAATGAAGGCGAAACGGTATTAAGTCCATTTGGAGGAATTGGATCAGAGGGTTGTTCAGCTATTAAAATGAATCGTAAAAGCATATCTATTGAATTAAAAGAAAGTTATTTTAAAATTAATTCAAATAATCACAAGGCATTTGTTGAAGAAAAAAACAGTACATTAACTTTATTTTAGTACATTTACAAAGTTTTGTTTTAGCCGCTGAAGAAATTTAGCGGTTTTTTTATGTAAAGCAGTGTAAAGGTATATTTACAATAATACTTTACAGTTTTTTTTCAATGTTTATAAGGGTTGACAAAGTAAATTGTAAAGAGTTTACAGTTTACAGTAGGTTAAAAAAATATAAAAAAATAAAAAAAAATAAAAAAAATAAAAAAAAAGTGTAAAGGTTTACACTTTCCGCTGTTAAGTCTTGCTATCATTGATTTTATGGGGTGTAACTTGGGGTGTAACCTGTAAAGGTAGGTTTACACTTTCTTTACACTTTTAAAAAAATAACTTTATTAGTATTTATATTAAAAAAAGTATTATATTTGTACTTGTATTATTGGTAGAGCATTAATACAATTAAAGACCTTTTTTAAAAGCCTTATGGTGCGGAGCTCTACTTCCAATCCATAGGGCATTTTTATTTAATAACAATTATGGATTTAAAAAATAAATATTATGAGAATTATTATAGCAGAAGAATTAAGATTTAGAGAAATATTTAATTATATAAATATTAATCATTACACGGCGAATGAAATTTTAAACAAGTTAGAGAAAGAAATTAAAGATAATTTAGAAAATAATATAGTAGAAGGATGTATTTTGATTGAATATAAAAAATACAATAGTTTTGGAGATTGTATTTTTAGATTAGTTTCGTATTCTAAAGATGTAATTATTTATGAATTTGAAACAACAGCATCGTAATGGAATTTAATTTAAAAAACCTTTGTGAAAATTTTTCTTTGATAACAGTTGGGAGCAATAAAGTTCCCAACTTCCCTTGGAAAAAATCACAAACAGAAAAACTATCATTTACTGAATTTTCTAAAAACTATAATTACAAAGGCGGTATATTTAGAAATGATGGCACAGAAATACCTTCAACGAATAACTTTGGTATTGTTACTGGTTATGATAATTTACAATGTATTGATGTTGATTTAAAAGTTTTAAAAGCTGCTAAAGATCGTAAAGAGTTTTGGGATGAATATATTAACTTCTTAGATGATAATATTTTTGATTTTTATAACAAAGTAGTTATTTATAAAACTCAATCGGATGGATATCATATTTTCTTTAAATGTGAAGAAATAGAAGGTAATAAAAAATTAGCTGTTTTAGAGGGTTATACCGAAGCTATTTTAGAAACTAGGGCAAAGGGTGGTTATTGCTTTGTTTATCCAAATAATCAATATAATAAGCGTTCCTATTTAGATATAGACTATATTTCTAAAGAGGATAGGGATATTATTTTATCCTGTTCTAAAATCTATAATTTTGTAAAGGAAGTAGAGCCGATAAAAGTATCTAAAAATGATTATGTAGAATCTAAAATAACACCTTGGGATGATTATAACCAAAAGCATAGTATTTTTGACGTTATTGGATCAGATTTTACTATTGTAGCTAATTTATCAAATAAACAAGTTATTAAAAGACACGGTGCAACTTCAGCTCATAGCGGTTATGTTTTTAGAGATAGTGGCTTTATGTATCTTTTTAGTACTGGAACTTGTTACCCACACGAAAAACTAATAACACCATTTACTGCATTTGCATACAAGTATCATAATGGAGATTATTCAGCAGCTTCAAAGGATTTGTATTTAAGTGGGTACGGATCTCGTTTAGTAAAAGAATTTCCAAAAGATATAATCCAAAAGATAGAAACTAAAGAATTTCCTATTGATATATTTCCAAATGAAATTCAATTATACATTTCAGAATCAAAAACTAAATTGATGTTAAATGAGGACTTTATGGCCTCTTCATTTCTTTGGATGATGTCTGTTATTATTGGCAATTCATTAAAGATTGAAGCAAAAAAAGGATGGACTGAATCATGTACTTTATTTTTGTCATTAGTTGGTCAGGCTGGACTTGGTAAAACACCAAGTATAAACAATATTATTTATCCACTAAAAAAGATTAATAAAAAAAGAATTGAGGAATATTTTCAAAAATATGAGGAATATCAAAACTATCTTTTAATGTCTAAAAAAGACCAAAAAAGTACTATTCCAATTGACAAACCTAAAAGAAAACAACTACTTGCAAGTGATACAACAATAGAAGCTTTAATATCTATTCATAACGAATCCAAAAACGCTATTGGGGTTTTTAAAGATGAATTAGATGGTTGGTTTAAAGACATGAATAAATATAGAGAGGGTTCAGATAAACAACAATGGCTATCTATTTGGTCAAATGAAAGTATTATTGTTAATAGATTATCAAGAGATGATTTGTATATTAGTTCACCATTTATTCCAGTACTTGGAGGTATTCAACCTGAAATTTTAGACAGTCATTTCACAAATGAAAATATTAGTTCAGGATTTATAGATAGATTTCTTTTTGCTTATCCTAATAATTTAAAAGCCGAGCAGTACAATAATGATGAATTGCCAGAACAATTAATTGAATGGTATGAAAATACTATTTTAAAAATGAATGACAATATTAGGCATATTATTAAAAAAGATGATAACAATGAAATAATACCTTTCATTTGTAAATTAGATAAAAATGCAAATGATGAATGGGTAAGAGTATTTAATAAATATGTTGATTTGCAAAATTCAGAAAATGAACCTGAAATGTACAAAAGTATGATTGCAAAGATTAAAACGTATATTCCAAGATTATCACTTATAATTCATTTTATTGATTGTTTTTTTGATGATAAAGATATCAAAGAAGTAAAAGTAAATGCAGAAACAATAATAAAAGCTGAGAAATTAGCCGAGTATTTTGTATTACAATTTAAGAAAATTAAAACAGAAGGATTAGAGAATAAGGATGTATCGGATATAAAAAGCGGTAAAATCAAAGATAATGTACTTGATACTTTGAAAAAATTAATAGAAGCCAAAGGAATAGATAATATTAATAAAAGTAAATTGGCGAAGGAGTTTAATGTGAGCCGTGTTACTATTAACAACTGGATAAAGAAACTATGATTTTACGTTCATACCAAATAGAACTATCCACAAGAGGAGCAAATATTTTAAAGTCCAAAGGAATTGTTTATTATAACTTTGCACCAAGAGTTGGTAAAACATTAACGGCATTGCAAACGTGCCAAAATGTTAATGCAAAGGATGTTTTATTTATTACAAAGATAAAAGCCTTTAAAAGTATTCAGGATGACTTTAATGTTGCTGGGTATGATTTTAATCTAACAATAATAAACAAAGAATCCATTCACAAAATAGAACACAATAAATTTGATGTTATAATTTACGATGAGGCGCACGGTTTATTCTCAACATATCCAAAACCTAATAACTTTTATAAAATTGCAAAGGCACGTTTTTCAAAAATTCCAGCTATACTTTTGAGCGGTACGATGTGCGTTGAATCAGGATCGCAAATATACCACCAGTTTAATTTTAGCGATTATAGTCCGTTTAAATACTATACAAACTTTTATAAATGGGCGAAGGATTACGTAAAAGTAACACAGAAGCAATTAGGGCATGGTTTAATCAATGATTATAGTAAATGCGATATGATATCGGTAAATGTAATTATAGAGCCTTACACGTTAAAATACACGCAAGAGCAAAGCGGTTTTGTTTCAAAAGTTAATAAACACGTTATCCATTTTCCTATTAGTAATAAAATTTTAATTGAAATGTTAAAAAGAGATAGTTTAATTGAGGGTAAAGATGAGTTAATTATTGCTGATAGCGGTGTTAAACTTTTGCAAAAGATACACCAATTAGAAAATGGAACTATTATTTTTGAATCAGGTAATAATAAGATTTTAAGCGATGCAAAAGGTCAATTTATTAAGAAATATTTTGAAGGTAAAAAGTTAGCTATTATCTATAATTTCAAAAATGAATTAACTTTATTACAGGATGTTTTTAAGGATCAATGCACAACAGATTTAAACGAGTTTAATAATACTGATAAACATTACTTAGGGCAGCAGGTAAGTTCGTGTGAAGGTATATCATTATCTAAAGCAGATTGTTTAGTATTTTATAATTTTGGTTATTCAGGTAAAAATTTCATTCAGGCTATTGACAGATTAACTTTAAAAGATAGACCAACAAATGATGTTTATTTTATCTTTGAAAAAGGATCACTAACAGAGGCAATTTATAAAACTGTAAGCAAAAAAGAAAAATTTAACATAAAACAATTTAATGAGTACAGAGCAACAAATCCAAAGTAAAATAAAAAAATATGCTGAAAGCAAAGGATGGATTGTAATTAAAACAATTAAATTAAGTGAGGCTGGTTATCCTGATTTATTTATGTTTAAAGATGGCAAAACTATTTTTATAGAAGTTAAGAAACCAGGGGGTATAATATCTCCTTTACAGGAATTAAGACAAAGACAATTAAGAGAGCAGGGGTTTACTTGTGAGGTTATTGATAATTTAGAACAATTTAAAAATGAAATTAGCCGAGAAGATAGAATTATTTAAAAAAAACAATCCTGACAGATTAGAACATACCTTTAAAAATGGCCTAAAGTTCAAAGGTTTTGAAAAATACAGGCTTTATTATTGGATTGATAGCCTTTACAAAGATGCTGTTAATGAGTGGAATACAAGTAAAACACAAAATAATGTATCTTTTTTAGAAAATATATTAAAATAAAAATTGCGTAATTGAAAACTATTACTATCTTTGTCAAACAAAACAACAACAAAACACAAATATTATGACAACTCAATTAGAATCTACAAAAGCAATAAACTCTTTAAAAATGAAAGCTATAAAAAAAGGAGGTTATTTAAAATTTAAAAATGAAATATTAATTGCTTGTGAAAATCATAAAAAAATATTTGGAAATGATTTAACACCAAAACAATTTAATTAAAAAAAATAGGGGGTTTAAAAGCTCCCTTTAAAAACAAAACAACATTAAGATGGACGCAAAACAAAAAGCAGTTGAGTTAATTGATAAATTTACCTACTGGAATACATCGGAAGCCGAAAGGGAAGGAATTAAAAGCGCATTAATAGCGATTAATGAAATAATAACAGCTTTAGAACAACACGAATGGCAAAATAAAAATGTTATTTTAGATTACAAAAGATTACAAAACGAAATAAATAATTTATAGTTATGACACTAACGGAAATCAAGGAAATATTTAAAATAGATTTGGTATTTAAAAGCAGAAAAGCGCATTTAGTATATTTAAGAGGTCATTATATTGACCAGGAACTTTTAAAAGAAAGAAAGCAAACAGATATTTGCTTGGAATTACAATGTAACCACGCAACCGTATATCATTATTTGCAAAGAAAAGAAATGTACAAAAAAATCAAAGAGTACAATAAATTAAAAAAAGCATTTGACAGGAAAGATGTAAACTTATTTAAAGAAGTAGAAGAAACACTTTTAAATAAAACTTATATTACTTATAATATTGGGGTTAAAAAAGTGCTTCAAAAGAATGAAAAACCTTTTAAAAGATGGAATTACAAAAGAATTATCGAAACATTAAGAAAAGATAATAAAAATGAGCTTTGGGATAAACCGATGCCAGAGTTTACAATAAATGATTATAAGATTTTGGAAAGTTTAGAAAATGGCAAATAAAAGAATTAAAAAACAGATCACGCAAAGAGTATCGATTTATGAACAGGAATATATTTTAAAACAAGAAGCGAAAGAAATACTTAAAAAAATAAAAAAAAATGAAAACACAAAAGCAAAAAATAATTGACATAATGAAAGCAGATGAAGAATTGGGATTGTATGAAGAACCTAAACAAGAAACACTTGAAGAAGATGCTGAAAGATATATTCAAGAAAATATAGCACCATATTCTGAGAATAAATATATGTATAAAAAATGTTTTATTGATGGTGCTAAATGGCAACAAGAAAGAAGTTATAGTGAGGAAGATATGATTGAAGCATTTTTAGCAGGAGTTGAGAAAGAATCTTATAGAGGGTTAAATTTTGATGATTGGTTTGAACAATTTAAAAAGAAATAGTATGAAATTAAATTTTAAATTAAGTTTAAAATGAAGCCACCTTGCCCACCTAAAACAGATTGTTGGTGTATAGAGCATCCAGAACATAAAGATTGTATTCCATCCTTACCGATTGAAAGTGTATTTTTTGGAATAATAATAATAATATTAATAATAATTAAAACATATAAAAAATGAGAACTCACAAAAAAGCACTTGAAGTAATAGCTAATGATTTTCTAACACAAAATGCAGAAGCAATAGGACATGAAAACAAACCAAACTATTCAAATAGGGATTTTATGAATACAATTATAATTTTCCAAACTGCATTAATGGACAAAATGTATGATATCCAAGATTACGATATTATGTCCGTTGAGGATAGAATGAAAATGGCTGAAAATTGTGGTTTAGCTTTACGAAAGCTGATACACACTTTTACAGGATTAGATACACATAATATTGATGAATTTATTTAATAATAATAAAAACGTATAAAAAATGCGAGTAGTATTTATAGCTATTTTGATAGCAGCGGTCGGGGTTATAATGTTTCATTTAGGTATGAAAAACCACAAACATTTAGATAAAACAATAGTATTAATAACAAAAGGAATTAAACCAAGTGAGGGCGATCTTATGAGAGTTCAATACGTTGCTAATGATTCTGTATATTTGTGTATTATAGACTAACTTTAGTCCCGAATTTAATTGATATTTGGGACAGAATTAAAAATAAAAAATTATGACACCAAAAGAAAAAGCCAAAGAGTTAGTTGGTAAATATTATATAAACATTCCTTTAAGAGATTGTGATAATAGAAGACCACATAAGTTAGCATTAATAGCAGTTGATGAGTGTTTGCATACTTGTGTTGAATCAATGATATATTATTGGCAAGAAGTAAAAACAGAAATAGAAAAGTTATGATAGAAGATTTTGCACAGGGAATAGTTATAGGGTTTATGATGGGTATCTTTTTTTCGTTAGTGGCGTATATTTTAAAAAATAATAAGTATATATGAAAAAATTAATGTTTATTTTTGCAGTTGTTGGTATAACAAGCTGCTCTAAAAATTGTGATGACTTAGAAATGGCGGCCACAAAACAATATAAAAACGCTTTATTTAACTGCAATGGTAATTCAGCAGCAGTAAATGAAGTAACAAGGCAGTACAATGATAAGATAAAACAAATAAGAAAAGATTGTAATTAATTTTGTAACTTTGTATTTATGGCACGACCAAGTGAATATAGTTTTGATTTATCAAAAGAGATATGTAATGAAATAGCATTAGGTAATAATATCATACGTATATTAGAATCTGATGCAAAGTATCCAAACTGGACAACATTCAGAAGGTGGAAAAATAATAATGATGAATTACGCACACTGTATGTGAGCAGTCAACAAGATAAAGCATTAGCATTGGAAAATGAAATCGATGACTTAAGAGATATGTTGATCACTAAAGAAATTGAATACCCTGTTTATAATGCTTTAGTTAATACTTTAAAATGGAAAATGGCAAAAATGTATCCTAAGGTGTTTGGTGATAAAACAGATGTAACTTCTGGAGGTGAAAAAATACAAAATACAACCTTACAAATCGAAATAATCAAACCAAGTGAAGATTAAAGCTACTACGGTATTTGAAAAAAATTATAATTTATTAAATACTGGAAAATATAAATATATTATTAATTCAGGGTCTTCTCGTTCGAGTAAGACCTTTAGTATTTTACAGTTGTTTTGGGTTTTAGCGTGGTCAAATGAACGTATTAAATTAGCAGCTTTTAGGATCACTAAAAAAGATTGTAAGGATACAATTTTACAGGATATGTTAAAATATTATCCAACTTTAGAGAATTGGGATAAAGTAGTTTATAATAAATCAGAATCTTATTTCACATTTCCAAATGGATCACAAATATTTATTGAAGGTACAGATGACGAATTGAAAGTTATGGGTTATCATTCAGACTATTTATGGTTTAATGAGTTTTATAAATTATCCAAAGAAACATTTGATCAGTTAGATATGAGATGTTCAAAAGCTGTATTTATGGATTATAATCCAGTTGGTAATCATTGGGCGGATAGTGTTATGAAGCGAGATAATGCAACTGTTATTCACTCAACTTTTAAAGACAATCCTTTTATACCAATTGAGCAAAAAAAGAAAATATTAGGATATGAGCCGACTGAATATAATATAAGTCAGGGTACAGCAAATGAGTATAACTGGCAGGTCTTTGGATTAGGTTTGAAAGCTGAAAAACAAGGGCGAATATACAACTGGAAGCCTATCGACTACTTTCAATATTTACAAATAGATAAGCAAATTTACTATGGTTGCGATTGGGGTTTAGTCGATCCATTTGCAATTGTTGAGGTTAAGTACCACGATGGCAATTTATATGTCCACGAGGTGAACTACAAATCTGAAAATGAAATTAGAAAAACATTAACAACTACAGAAAACCATCAAATAAACGCACAATCAGATGAGGGCTTGGTAAGTTGGTTATTTACAAAACTAAATATACCAAAAGACAAAACAATTGTATGCGATAGTAACAGGCCAAGTAAGATAATAGCTTTAAGGCGTTCGGGTTGGGAATACGCTATTTCAGTAGGTGGGAAAACTCGATTAATTGACAGAATTGGAACTATGCAAAGTTTAAATGTGTACTATACATCCACTTCAAAAAACCTTGAATTTGAGCAAGAAAATTACAGTTATCAAAAAGATAGGTTCGGAGTTACTTTGGAGCAACCAGAGGACGGAAATGATCACCTGATCAATGCAACCGAATATATTACGCAAAAACTATTCGAAATGAATATAATAAAAAATATTTAGTATCTTTGTAAAAAATAAATTAATGGGTTTTAATTTTAATATAGGTTTTGGAAGTAACGCACCGCAAACAATCGAGAGAGATTTAAGTGGTAATTTCTTTTACGAGGTAATAAACCAACAGGCAAACCTAAACAAGTTTAAGAACGATAAAGATAAAATCAATGTTATTTTATCTAATCCAGCAGCGTTAAAAGTCTTTGCATTAAACTGTGATCTTTTTAGTTTAGGCAAGATTAACACGCCAGCAGTTAACGACTTTCTTTACACTCAAAGAAAAAAACCAAACTTTAAACAGAACTGGACTCAATTCCTTTGGGATTATATGTTTTTTGTTCAATTAGGTACTGCATATCTTTGGACTCCTAACAATTCATTAAACGAAACATCCCCTATTCAATGGCTTAATCCTGCCAAACTTGATTTTGATAGTAATTTAATTGATAAATTAAACAATCTTGTTTTATCAAATGTAACTTATAAAGACTTATTAAAAGGCACTGTTAAATATAGTTTTGGTAATACTTCAAAATTAATACCAATTAGCGAAATTACACCATTTTACGACCTTACTAATACCGTTTCAAATAATAGTTTCAAAGGGGTTTCAAGAATTGACGCATTATATAAAGTCATTTCTAATTCAGAAAATGCGTTAAATGCAAAATCTATTAATTTAGAATTTAGCCAGAAATTTATAGCAAGCGCAAAGAGTGAAAGTTTAGAATCGGTTAATATGACCGATACAGAAAAAAGAAATATTGAAGGAGTTGTAAGAGGGAATAAGAACGTTCACGCTATTAAAAAACCTATTGATATAAAACGTTTTGTTGACGATATTGCACGTTTAAAATTGGATGAGTGTTTCTATAATGACTATTTTATGATTGGGTCAATGTATGGAATTCCTCGCGATGTATTAGAAGCTAATTTAAAAGGCAGTACATACGAGAACCAAGAAAAGGCAGTAAATAGGCATGTGGAATATGTTTTAAAGCCTAAGGGGCAAATGCTAACTGATTCATTAGAGGACTTGTTTAACTATCCTGAATTGATTATGAGCTGGGAGCATTTAAGTTTTAACCAAGTATTTGAAAAGGAACGTCAAGAGGTTATTAAGTTAAAATTAGAAAATCAAATATTAGCAAATGATAATAATATTAATATAGCTGAATTATGATAACCAAAGAAGAAATAGAAGAACTAAAAAAAACTAAAAAAAATGAAGATACCATCGTTCGAAAATAAAGAACAGGAAATTGAATTTATCGTAAAGAATCAAAATAAATTGATTGCATTTAAAAAAGCGTCGTTTAAAAAGGCAGATACATTTTCTTTTAGTCCTATTGAAACTACAAAGGCAATTGTTAATAATACGCCAATTCAAGAGGCCGAAGAAGAACTAAAAGTAAAAGTAGTTATTAATTCAACTAACTTTTTAGACTCTCACGGTGATGTACATATTAAAGGATTGTGGAATAAGTCTATTAGTGAAAACAAAAATATTGTACATTTGCAAGAACACTGCATGGAGTTTGATAAAATTATTGCCGATGGTGATGACTTGAATGTTTTTACTCAACAATTTACTTTTAAGCAATTAGGGTATAATTACGAAGGTAAAACAGAATGTTTAATATTTGAAAGCAAAGTAAAAGAAGATCGTAACGAGTTTATGTATGAACAATATTCGAAAGGATTTGTAAAAAATCACAGCGTCGGAATGTCTTATGTTAAAATGTTACTTTGTGCAAATAATCCATCAAGTACACAAGAATTTGAAAATTGGAATAAATATTTACCAGAAGTGGCAAATCAAGAAACAGCAATTGAAAAAGGTTATTTCTGGGCCGTACTTGAAGCAAAATTAATTGAAGGGAGTGCGGTTGTTATAGGATCTAATCCAGTTACACCAACCTTAGAAAATAATATGAAAGCCGTTAACACACTTTCAGAAAATGAGCCAACCGTAGAAGTTACTCAAAAAATGAATGAAAACGAATTTAACCAATTATTAAACAAATTTTAAAAATGATTACACAAGAACAATTAGACGCATTAAGCGCAAAAGTTGAAGGATACAAAGCACAAGATGTTGAAGTATCTGCATTAAAAGCTGAATTAGAGGCTTTGAAAGGAAAAGAAACGATTGAAAAATCAGTATTCGAAAATTTACAAGAACAAGTTAACCAATTAAAAGAAATGGGAACACAGTCAATCACTGTAAAAACTTTGGTAGAAGAAATCAAAGAAAACAAAGAAGCATTAAAAAACATCGCAAAAGGTGGAAATGCTGAAGTAGTATTGAAAGCTGATACTTTGAGAGCTTCTATTGCTACAAATCCACACGTTGAATTAGTTGACGGTATTGGTCAATTGCAACGTAAAAAAAGAAGTTTATACGACCTATTCAGAAAAATTCCTGTTGGAGCTGGTAACCATAATGGTACTGTTGCTTATGTTGACTGGGATGAGGCTACAACCGTAAAGGCTGCTGCTTCTGTTGCTGAAGGTGTTGCATTTGCTGAAAGTACTGCTAAATTCAAAGGTTATACATTAGCATTGCAAAAAATCGGTGATTCATTGCCAGTTTCTGAGGAGTTTTTCAATGATGAGGTTATGGCTGCTGCTGAATTAGATATGTTTTTAGAAGCTAACGTTTTGGATAAAGTTGCTTCTCAAATCGTAGTAGGTGATAACACAGGAACTAACTTGAAAGGTTTAATTACTTCATCACCAGCTTACACGGCTGTAGCTTCTGGAATTACAGATGCAAACATTTATGACTTGATTGCAAAAGTTTCTGAAGATATTACTTCTGTTGGTGGTGCAAAATACGCTCCAGATTTCGTTGCGATGAATATTGCAGACATCAACAAATTGAAATTGAAAAAAGATAGTACTTACAATTATGTATTTAATTTTAATGATCCACGTATTGGAGCATTGAATATCGTAGAAGATAATAATGTAACAGCTAACACACTTTATTTAGGTGATTCAAGATTTGCACGTATTTATGAAATGGGCGGTGTAGTTGTATCAAAAGGATTCAACGGTACTGACTTCGCAGAAGATATGATGACTTTGAAAGCTCGTAAGAGATTAGCTTTCTTAGTTCGTGAAGCTGACAAAACAGGATTCAGAAAAGTAGCTTCTATTTCTGCTGCTTTGACTACATTAGCAACATAGTAATATGAAAAAAGTAGAGTTTACAAAAGACTTTGCAACTAAATTGAAAGGCGATGTCTGGGAATGTGATTCCCAGCTCGCTTCTCACTTAGTAAATGTTGACAAAGTAGCTAAGTATTACGAACCAAAAAGCAAAAAATAAATGTATTTAATTGACCAAACATATTTTATCAAAGAATTAAACGTTCCTAACATCAATGAGATGGATTCGGACAGTTTGACAATCTTAACACAGTACATTGATAAATATAGCCGTCAATTACTACAAAACGCTTTAGGGTATACATTATTTAAAGACCTTGATCTAAACATAACTGCTGGAGTTTTAAATGTAGGAGCATCACAACGTTGGAAAGACCTTGTTAATGGTAAAGAATACGTTAAGGATGGCAATACATACAAATGGAAAGGATTATTGCATACAGAGGGCTTATTTAAAGGCTCTTTATTAGCAAACTATGTATTTTACCATTGGTTAAAAGATAATACAACAACGGTAACAGGAACAGGGGAAAAAAGTATTAACGCTCAAAATTCTGAAACTGTTAATTCAAATCAAAGATTAGTAACCGTATGGAATGACTTTGCAGCCGAATATCAAGGAAATAACACACACTTTCCTTCAATTTGGTTTAAAGGTTGTACAACTGTTATTGATTGGTTTGGAAGTGGTGAACAATTGGGGTATGTTAGTTTAATTCAGTTTTTAGCTGATAACGATACAACTTACACCAATGCAAATATGACTATATTCAGAAATCAAAATCAATTTGGATTATGATAGTAGTCGAAAACAGCTTAAAAGATTTATTCGCACAATTACCAACTATTAATGGATTTAAGCCAAAATTTAACTGGGGTTCACAAGATACTTTAAATTTGTATTTATCGCAGTTAAAAACAACTAATAAGTATCCGTTAATTTGGTTAGTAGAAACGCCTGAAAATGGTAACTTTGCAACGCAAGCAGTTGAAAAATCTTTGAAGTTAATAATTGCTAAACAATCGGTACACGTTACCAATACAAATCCAATCATTTGGGATACTGAATTTAAAGACGTATTAAATCCACTTTTGGAAAATGTTTTAAAAGCATTAGATAGGAGTACAATTACAGAAATAAAAGACAGTAAGTATAAAATTCAAAGGATTAGCAATTATTCAGAGGACAACGGCAAAAATGCAAAGACTATTGATAACTGGAATGTAATTGTTTTAGAAGTCGATGTATATTTTAAAGATAACTGTTTAAAACTAATAAAATTCTAACAACAATTAAAAAAAATTAATAAAATGGCATTAACAACAATCGTAAATTCAGTAAACTGTGGAGCTTCAGAAGTTTTAGGAACAGGACTGAAAAACTGCAAACAAGATATTAAAAGAGTTACCACTCTTGGTCTTTTAGAAAGAGGTTTAAAATTTGATAACGCACGTTCTTTGGAATTGGCTTATATTCAAGAATTGCAACAAAAAGGGCAATTAATCGTATTACAAGGTGTAATCGAGTTAACTGATAACACAGCAGAGGATACTATTATCACACGCGCTGGATCAGGTGAGAAAATCGTAGCTGGTAAAAATCCATACGAATATACTGTAATGTTTGACAACGGTCTTAACTTTCACAAGGCTTTAACTTCTTTGTCATCTCACAGACAATATGACTTGATCATGTTTGATTCAAAAGGTGATGCAATTTTCACACAAACAAAAGCGGGTGAGTTCAAAGGTTTCACACTTGGAATGTTTGAAAATGGTAAATACACTATGAGTAACGGTACTGACGCTTCTGCTCAATCAGTAACTTTCCAAATGGTTAACCGTTTAGAGTTTGATGAGCGCGTAAGCTGGATTACTTCAGATAATTTGAATTATAACGCACAAGAGGATTTAGACGGTATTAATGACGTAGTATTTACACTTACTACACCAACTGCTGGAACTTCTATTGTATTTACTGCTAAAACATTAGCTGACAATCACCAAGTTTCATTAAGTGGATTGCTTAAAACTGATTTGCTTTATACTGTTGACGGTGCGACGACAACTATTACTACTTTAGTTGAAAGCACAACAGAAGCGGGCAAATATACGCTTACAGTTCCTTCATTTATTGCGGGTAAAGTATTGACTTTAAAAACGTGGGATACTACATTATTAAAAACTGCCATCAATTTATCTGATGTATTGTATAAATCAAATGTAGCAACTACAACAGCAATTTAGTAGTTTAGATTGTTTTTATAAATAAGCGCATCATAATAGGTGCGCTTTTTTTTGTACTTTTGTATTATGAGAACTATTAAGGATTATATGGACTTTGTTAAAAATGTTAGGAATAATATTCCACAACAAACAGAGGGTATAATTAACAGAAATAAGGCCGAAATAATAGACTTAAATAGACAGGCTCAATTGTATGCAAAAGGGGAAGATAGTTTAGGATTAGACTTACAACCATATTCATTTTTTACGGTAGAGATAAAACAATTATTAGGACAACCATACGACAGAACTACATTAAATTATTCAGGATCTTTTTATAGAGGTTTTTATTTAAAAGTAGACAAAGAAAATTTAATACTTACATTTGATTCAAGCGATACAAAAACACCCGATTTGATTGGAAAATATGGTAAAAATATTTTTGGATTGAATTATGATAATCAACAAAAACTTAATTATGAAATTATTAAACCTGAACTGGATAAATACATCAGTCAATATTTATAAAAAGTGTGATGAAATGCCACTTTGGAACTTTCAAAAGTATCTTGAAACTAACGAACTAAAATACTTTACAAAGGAATTAAAAGACGTAAAAGGCTTAGATAGTGTAATGAATGATTTTTTTGTTGAGTATTTAGAATTAACTCAAAATAATGCAGTATATCAAAGATTCAGTAAAATTTATAAACTGTTAAAATTAGAAGGAAAGTATAATTGTGTTACATTAATATTAAAATCATTATACAATTACGATAAGGGTTTAAATTTAGATATGTTTCACGCTTTAACTTGGGAACTTGAAAAATGGCATTACAGGATTGACAGATCAAAAGATATATTTTCACAGCTTGAAAATATAAATCAAAGATTGCAGAATGTTAAAACACAAATTGAAATACTGCAATTGGAACTTAAAAAAGATGATCAACAAGAAAGCCAAAGTATTGAAAGCCAATTAATTTCAGTTAGTCGTATTTTAGAATTAAAGTACAAATTAGATGCAAAAGAAATTACGGTAAAAGAATGGATTGAATTCCAAAAACAAGCTGAAAAAACAATAAAATCGCAAAAGAATGGCAAATAGTATTGATTTAATAGTAAGTAAAGAGGCACAGGCTGGACTTGATGCATTATATAAATCATTAACCAAAACACACGAAGAAGTAGTAGCGATTTCAAAACTTCAACTTTCTTTTAATGGTGGCCAATCACCTAAAAGTGTTACTGATTTAAACGAAAAAATAAAAGATCAGGCAAAAATTCAGGCTCAATTAGAAAAACAAATTGAAAGGAATAGACTTGCAGAAATAAGACTACAACAAACAAGGGAAAAAGCCTTTGATAAATATACCGCACAATTACAAAAGGAAGAAGCCAAACTAAAAGCATCCGAATCAGTTTACAATAAAATTCAAAATAGTATGAATTTATTGCAAAAAAGCTATAAAGATTTGGCTATTAGAAAGGAATTAGGAAGCCAATTAACAGATAAAGAGGAAAAAAGTTTAGAGCGATTAGGTAAAAGAATACAAGACTATGACAGAGCTTTAAAAGCTGTTGATGGTCAAATGGGTAAATACCAGCGTAATGTTGGTAACTATGCAGGGGCTTTTAATCCATTAAGCAACTCAATCAATCAATTAAGCCGTGAGATGCCAGCGTTTGCCAATTCCGTTCAGACTGGATTCATGGCAATTTCAAATAACTTACCTATCTTTTTTGATGCTATGGGTGGCATCATTAACCAAAATAAAGAATTACAAAAACAAGGATTACCAACTCAAAGCGTATTTAAACAACTTGCCGCTTCTGTTTTTAGTTTAGGAACTGCATTAAGCGTTGGTGTTACTTTGCTTACTTTATATGGTAAAGATATTGTAACATTTATAGGTAAATTATTTGATGGCGGTAAACAGATGCAAACTATATCTGATCAAATGAATCAAATAACGGATGCGAGAAAAAAAGCTTCTGAAAGCGCATCAACTGAAATATCTGAATTAGATACACTTTATAAAGTAAGTCAGGATGTTTCAATATCTATTGATCAAAGACGTGAAGCCGTTAATAAATTACAGGAGCTTTATCCAAACTTTTTAGCCAATATATCAGATGAAAACATATTAAATGGTAAAGCTGAAAGTCAATATTATAAGCTTAGAGATGCTATAATGGCAAAATATATGGCACAAGCTATTGGCGACAAATTAGCAGAAAACGCAAAAGATAGTTTAGAGGATTATTTAAGTATTCAAGAAAAAATACAAGAAACCGAAGCTGAAATAGCAAAATTAAGAAAAAGTGGTAAAGATTTAATTATTGCTGGATCAAGGGAAGAAAAAACTCAAACAGTTAGAATATCAAATAATGAGTTGATTTTAGCACAAGAAAGAAAATTAATAATATTAAATAAGGATAAAAACAATTTAAAAACACAAGAAAGGCAAGAAAATTCATTGCTTATTAAAACAATGCAGGAAATGCTTGTTCAGGCTAAGCCGTTAGAAATTGAAGATAAAAAACAAATTTCAAGAACAAAAGAAAAAACTAAATTAGCAAAAGACAAATTAAAAGTTGACAAAGAAATAAACAGAAATACAGAGGAATATTTCCTTTCTGAAATTTCACGCTTGGAAAAATTAAGGTCGTCAGTTGCAACAACTACAAAAGAATACGAATCATATAACGCACAATTAGAGTTCCTAAATACAAGTTTGATGTATTTAAGAGGCGGTGAAAGGTTAAATATGGCTGGAATAGTAACTGGTGGCAAAAGTGAAATTGAACAATTGCCAATAGCAGCCAAAGAAAGTTTAGAGCAAACAAGCCAATATTTAAAAGGCTTTTACGATCAATTTGGAAGTGAATCAGGAATGCCGACTTTGTTTAAGGTTATGAATAAAGAAATTGAAGGCTTTGGGTTTAAAGCTACTGATAACTGGAAGGTTACAGCTACCGCAATGATGGAAATAGGTCAGGAATTGACTAATACATTAATGAAACAAAGTGAGGCACGTTTTAACGCTGAATATTCACGATTGGAACAACAAAAAAATATATCTATTGCATTCGCTGGAAGTAGCACAGCTGCAAAAGCTGAAATAGAACGACAATACGAAGAAAAAAGAAAATCAATACAAAGGCGACAAGCAGAATCCGAAAAGAAACAAGCTATGTTTAATATAGCTATAAATACAGCTCAGGCTGTTATGTCTACACTTGGAAAAGGTGGTTTTTTCGCTAGTCCTTTGGCTATTGCAGTTGCTGCAATTGGTGCGGCTCAATTAGCAATGGTTGCAGCTCAGGAAATACCCGCATTTGCAGAAGGTGGAATTCACGAAGGTGGCAAAATGTTAATCAATGATGCAAAGGGTTCAAAATATCAGGAAACAGTTGTAACACCAGACGGTAAAGTAAGACAGTTTAAGGGAAGGAATAAAGTTGTAGATGCTCCAAAAGGAACGCAAATTTTCACACCTGATCAATGGAGCAAACAAATTAATAACTTACTTTTGAAAAATAATATTTCACCTTTGCAAACTAACCAAACTAACGGAATAAATAAAGATGATCTTGAAAGTGTATTTAGAAAATATAGCGGATCAAATGAGGTGGCAATTGATATAAACGAAAATGGATTTAAGAAAATGATAAGTTCAAACGGAAGAACAAGAGAGGTTTTAAATAGTAGACTAACAACAAAAGGACGTATTGTATAATGGAAAACTTTACATTTTATTTAAACTTTAAGAATGATGCTACAGGCTTGATTGAAATAACCGAGCCTGTTAAATTCGATGGTGCCAGCTTTACAGTTGAACAGGATAAAAGCCGTTATGGTAGGGATATAAGCTACGGAAATGAGGAAGTCAGTCTGGAGTTTTATGATGGCATTTTTGATAATGGTTTAACAATGGGTTTATTCCAATTATTAGATTATTACAAAACATACGGCTTTGAAAGTGAGGTTGAATTTATATTAAAGAAAAACGGTGTAACTTTTACGGTTGGATTGTTAGACTTTCAAATGGCAAAAACTGACTTACTTACTTATTTTGAATGCAAAGTAATTCAGGAAAATAATCGTGCAATAATAAATAGGCGCAAAGATATTAATGTTGATGTTTTTAGCGATAAAGATTTAGATTTAAACACAATCACACCTTTAATAACTGAAAATATACTATTAAAAGCAAAGCCAGTATTACAAGTAAGTGAGTGGAAAAGTGTAGGAGAAAAATCATTCCATGCCGACTCATTAGATCCTACTGAATTATGGTGCGCTTTTAACCTTGCTCAAACAAATACAAGTTCGGGAATAGATAATAGTTTGAATTGGTTAGAAGATACTATTTATACAAATAGCATTTTAGACGCTGAAAAATTTGGTTTATTATATGCGCAAAATAGATTAAATGAAATAAAAGTAACTGCTACAATAGACATGACTTATGTAGTAACTCAGGGGGTATTTGCTGACTTTGGTTTTGTTGCTTTATATCTTTGTTGGGGTGATACTTTTGACCCTTCAACGTTATCGACTACACGTCATTTATTATATAATGACACTTGGGGGTCTACAGTAGAAAAAACTGTAATATTAAACGATACTTTTGAATTTACAATTGATGAGGTTAATCAAGGCGGTAAAGTTTGGTTATTTTGGGCTGCTGTAGGTTCTGCAGATTGCAATATTGACATAACTCATAGGAATTTTAATGCAAAGGTTCAAGCTACTTCAACTGCTATTGATAGCGTAATAAAAGGCGTTAGATATGTTGATTTATTTAAACAAAATATTAAATCAATATCAGGATTAACAGTTGATGCGCCAAAATTTGATGTTTCTGGCGAGTTTTATGAACAATTTGCATTTAATGGTAAATTAATAAGACAATATACAGACAAGCCGTTTTATGTTAATTTTAAGGATTTAACGGAAGGATTACAAGAAGTTAATGCAGACTATCAGATAAACCAAAACGATGTATTTATAGGGCAATATGATGACTTTTACAATAATGTAGACTTAGGAGGATATTTACAAGCCCCAGACACAGAATTTAACACACAATTTAATGACAGATATACTATTAATGCTTTTAATTATTCTTATAAGAATTACGAACAAAATAGAGATGAGAGTAATACAATTGATAGCATACATACGGACTCTCAATTTTTAATACCAAATAAATTAGTTGAAAACAATAAAAAAGTTGAAGTAAACCATATACGCGATCCGTTTAGTATTGAAAGTGCAAGAAGGCAGGGCATAAATACAAAAGAAAGCACTTCTTTGGATAATGACGACAAAATATTTTTAATAGATGTATATCCGTTATTAGATTTTCCAAATGGAGGTTTTGGATTACGTTTATTAATGAGAATTAATAGTGGTAGACTTGAAATACTAAATAACACTTTAAATGGTGAAGGCACTCCGTTTGATTGGACTTTATTAGGTTTTATTGTAGGAACTAATTTCAATATTGTTTCAGGGGTTAATATGGGGTCTTATATTGTTTATTCGTTAGAAAGAGAAAAAATAGTTTTAACACCTTCTGGATTTACGCCAACTTTTGAGGGCGACGGTTTTATCAAAACTCAATATACTTTAAATGATGTATTTTATGTAAATAGAACAAATCAGGGGTTTACTGAAATACTAAATTTGTCAAGCGGTGATAATTATAGTAATTTAAGATATTCTATTAAAAGAAATATGAATCACTGGCAAAGTTATTTAAAAACTGCATCAAAATATAAACCAAACGGAATAATACAAAATACATTCTTTAAAAATAACGGTTTACTTTCAACAAAATACGGATCAGAAACTGTGGCAACTATTGAGGGTGCAAATATTAATGTAACTGATTTAAACGATGCTATTTTATCACCTATATTTTATAAAACAAAAGTTGTAGCTGAATTTGAAACGGTTAAAACTTTGTTAGATAATTTGGCAATTCAAAAGGGATTTATTAGGGTAGTAGACACAAATGAAAGAGTTTTAAAAATACATCCTACCAAATTAGATTACGAATGGTCAACTAATTTATTGACAATTGAAGGAGAGCAAAGAAATGAAAGCGATTTCGTAACTATTGACACAGTAGGAACTAAATTAATAAAAATTAACGAGGTTGGATATGATTCTGTTATACTTAAGCGTAAATGGTTTAAAATTGATAGTTTTTTTGTAACTTTGTATGATTTCAATAGTGTTCCTTTAATCACTCCAACGAGGTTTGACAAAATCAAAGTTAACGGTATTATTTACACGACATCAATAACCCTTTCAGACGCTTTAAATGGATTATAGTTTCATAAGATTATCGAAGATTGAGGATAGTGAAAATCCAGCAATATCTAAAATAAATTATTCAGATTGCATCCAATTAGCAACTGATGAAATTTATACTCAAATATCAAACAACTCTGACGGGATAGCATTTGACAATGACTATTCTGTTTTTGTTGTTGATTGTGAAAATACTGAGTTATTAGATATTACGGCAAAAGTAAATATTTATGAGTTTACCGATAGGAATGGAATTAAACAGGTAATTTTTACAATTAATTCAATAGCTAAAGATTTTGGATTTAATCCTTTAAAATTAAAATTTAGCAAGACTACAGGGTCTGATATTTGGTATTCTAATGAATTAATTATAACAGATGAATTTTTAGAAGAAACCACGAGATTTGACTATAAAGCAAATGGATATTTTCACGGGATTTCATACGATATTTTAAATATTAAACAATCTATTAGATTACGTTGCTTTTTCGATCGTTTAGATAATGAAACAGAAGTAAAAGACTATTATCAAATAACACGCGGGAATACAATAAGTACACGGGCTTTATTTAAAGAATTAAGCCATTATAAATTTAGTACTATAAATCCTTTTGTATTCAGACGTATTAATATACTTTTAATTCACGATATTATTTATATAGATACTTTTAGAATGACAAATAAAACCAATGTAAAAGGATCGGAGCGTTTAGGTTATTCTAATTTATCAGAGGCTGAATTTTCTGTATATATTAACAAGTCAGACATTTATATTTCAGGATTGCAACCAGTTTTATTGCCGCATTATTCGGGATTACATTATTCAACAACTCATTATTCAACAACAATATGACACGCACAAATTTACAAAATTTAATTAATTCAAATTTAGCGGACTTATCTAATATAGTGCCAGCTAAACACAGAGAAGTTGAAACGGCTTTATTAAATGAAATTGCACCACTTTATGAGGTTAAGGAATTAGATATTCCAGATTCCCAATTAGCTACTTTTTTAACTGCAAATTTTGATTTAACAGGCTTTGGAATAAATAATTATGCAGGTTTTGCAATTTGCAACGGATCTAATGGAACACGTAATAGGGGCGGTAGGACATCAATTGGCTATGATGCTACTAATTACGCAACAATAGGAGCAACAGGTGGAAATAAAGACGCGGTAGTTGTAAGTCATAGTCATACTGCTATTACAAATGCAAATATATCAATTGGTAGTGGTGATGCAAAGGATATCACAATTGATGGAATTATATCGCCTACAACAGGAGCACCAATAACATCTACAGTAAATACAGAAGGGGTTTCAGGAACTGATAAAAATATGCAACCTTATATAGTAACTTTATTTATTCAAAGAATAGCATAATATGGCAACACTACAAATCAGAAAAAAAAGTGCAAAGACTTGGTTACACATACCAAGTGATGCAGATGAATTTATATTGTCAAAATTCTATTGTAAAACAGATGATAATATTTTTAAAATCGTAGAAGAAAGCGGAAGTAGTCGTAAAGAATACTTATACGGTAATATAACCGTTTATGACGATACGGCAGGAGGAGCAATGGAAACTTTTGTAAGTTCTCAAGCTTTAATGATAAGATTAGAGGCTTTAAAATATGTGGGTTTTAATAGGGACGGGGACGTTCCAACATCGTATATTGAAAGTGTTATAGCAGGTACAAACGTAACAATTGATAACACCGATCCATTAAACCCAATTATATCAAGTACTGGTGGCAGTGGTACTCAAAACTTAAACGATGTTTTAGTTGAGGGTAATTTAACTGGAGGAGAGAATATATCTATTTCAAGTGGCGACGCTATAATATTAGATAACGGATCTTTATTAAAAAAAGGTACAATTGACGCTGGTTATGGAGGCACAAAAGGTATCGCTCAAATTTGCGCAGTAGGTTATGAGTTGAAATGGGAAGCTGGTAGGCTTTATGTAATGGGAGATGGTGGTACAACTATTAGAGAAGTATCGCACAATTTTACAACTACACCCGCTGCTACCGATGACACGTCAAAAGGTTTTATAGTTGGTTCACGTTGGATTTTAGATGACGGTGATTTATATGTATGTACCGATAACACAAGTGCGGCTGCTGTTTGGGTATTACAACCAAATATACCAACAAAAACAAGCGACTTAATAAATGACGGCGACAATGGTACAAGTCATTTCATATCATTAGAAGATTTACCAAGTACACTTACAGTTTATCCTACAACTGTAGCAAGTGGAATTGGTGGTTATAATAAATTGGTATCTTCTATTACAGACCCAGACTATAATACCACAGCAGTAGACGTAAGCACGGGAGCAATTACAGGAACAAACCAACTAATTGCTGGATTGATAACAGACCAAAACCAAATTATTGGTAATCCTGGTGTATTCAATATGACCACTATCGGTAATATTAGAAAAACAGCTGGATCAGGTCAAGCAGAATTTTTCTTTCGAGTTTATAAAAGAGATTTAGGAGGAACAGAAACATTAATACTACAATCTAATAACACACAGCAAATTACATCTTCTGTTTATGCTGAATTTTTTACAAATGGATTGTGGAATGATGGAATTTTTGTTTCAACTGATAGAATTGTAATTAAATTTTACGGTACAAAAGTTGGTGGAGGTTCTAACCCTACTTACGACTTTCAATTTGGGGGTACAAGTCCTGTAAGAAGTATCATACCAGTTCCTTTGAATGTTATTCCGAGCGGTGGAGTGCCTTTAACCCGTGAGGAATTCAGTTATACAGCTTCTCAAAGTTTCACTTTAGCAAGTACACCAAGTTTTATTTATGCGGTCTTTGTAAATGGTCAGGAATTAAACAGTTCACAATATTCTTTTGTAACTAATACTTTAACGATAGATGACGCTTTAGAAAGTGGCGATAAAATAAACATTCTTTATACACCTACAAGTTCAGGATTTTTAGAGTATTACACGAAAGCGGAAATTGATGCATTTGATTACGAAAGCAACCACGCAGAATTTATTGAGGTAAATGCTTTGACAGACTTACCAAGCGCAGTTAGTGGAGTAATTACATTAGTAGGCGGTTATACTTACTTATTTTTAAAGCATATTGACTTATTGGGTTCTCGTTTGGTATGCGGTCAAGATACAGTTATTGTAGGTTGGAGTTCTGAAAATTGTTCAATTAGTTCAACGGGTTTAAGCGGTTCAACTGCTTTAATAACTTCGGTTTATTCTTTGCCTATTCGTAATATATCATTTACTCACGCTTTGGTATTTGATTTACAAGGCGATGGAACTACAACGGCTTTAGATTGGTTCGGGGTTAACCTTTTAAATTGTGCAAGTGGTGGAACAATTAGCAATTACACTAATTTTGTAGCAGGAGATAGCGCACTATTAAATAGTGGCGGTTTTATCTTTGATGGCACGATAGGTACAATAGCATTTAGTAACTGCCTTTTCGATACAGCAAGTACAAAAACAGCGATTACCGTTTTATCTACTTGTACCGTTAGCAGACGTTTGAGAATTATTTACTCATCATTTGTTACATTATCAGGCGAAACAGGAGTAAATTTTAATAGTTCGGCAACTGTAGGCGATGAAAAATATATTTTAGATACTTGTAACTTTAGCGGAGGAGGTACTTATATTAGTGGATTTGATGCTACTTCTAATAAGTCTTTATTCTCTAATTGTGTAGGTATTACCAATACTTCAACACGTGGATTCCTTCACATGTTGGACAATACAACAGCAACGGCAATAACAGGAACAGCTTCTTATTTTAAAGCTGCAGGAACTACCACGGCAAGTAGTGCGAACTCAAAATTCACTTCGCCAAGTTCAAACCGATTGACATATACAGGCGCATTTACACAAAGTTTTTTTGTAACTGTAAATTGTAATGTTAGAACTTCGGTTTCTACTCAAACAATTAATATTGTAATAGTTAAAAACGGAACTAATATAAGTGAAAGTGAAATGACTATTCTTTGCGCTGCAGGTAGTACGCCTTCTTTTGGCGGTACTCAAGCAGTAATTGAGTTAACCGCTAATGATTATATCGAGTTATTTGTTAGAAATACTTCAAGTGTTAACAACGTAATAGTTTCTGATTTGAATATGAATATTTTAAAAATACCAGTATAATGAACGGAATTAAAAAATTACCAAAAGGACAACTACAAGATGGATTAGTTGACGTATTGCAAGTAACACCTATAACACTAACGGCTGCCAGTTGGTTATTAGTTAGTGGATTGTATGAATACACTTATTCAAATGCTAATATATTAAGCACAAGTATTGTAGACGTAATTCCAGCAAGTTCTACAATTGCAATTGTAAAAGCTGCAGATATTATGCCAGCAACTTTAAGCACTTCTGGTAGTGTTAAAATATACGCTACTAATTTACCGACATCGGACATAACAGTAACTTTTAATATTTACAACTAATGGCAGTAGGGAGTTTTAAATTACCAAATGTAACAGCGTCCGCACCTGTAGATCCTTCAGGATGGACTAGGCCTTCTGATTGGTTAGCTATGCCAACAATAGGGACGCAAGAGTTTATAGGGTTATTAGCAGTTACAGACGATAGTAGTAATCATATAGCGTTAACTTGTCAGGGAGCTTACACAGTTGATTGGGGTGATGGAGTTACAGAAAATGTAGCTACTAACGTAAAGGCTCAACACACTTACACTTATTCAACAATAAGCAGCGGGTCACTTTCTGCTCGTGGTTATAAACAAGTTTTAGTAAGAGTTACACCGCAATCAGGTCAAAATTTAACTAAAATAGATTTACAGCAGCAAAATAGCATTTTAGCTAAGGCGCATTCAATGGGTTGGTTAGATATAGCTATTAAAGGTGCAAATATTACGACAATGACTTTAGGGGGTTCGACTGTTTATCAAAGTATGTGTGAAAATGTAGACATATATTCTATGGGTGCAATAACTAATTTTACTACTTTATTCTCAAACTTTTACACCTTACAAAAACTTACTTTACCAAGTACAACGGCAGTAACTAACTTTTTTGCAATGTTTCAAAATTGCAGGAGTTTAATAACTGTTCCTTTATTTAGTACGGCTTCAGGGATTACTTTTTCGAGTATGTTTACGGGTTGTTATTCTTTGCAATCAATCCCATCATTTAATACTGGAGCGGGTACTTTATTTGATTCTATGTTTTTACAGTGTTATTCTTTGAAATCAATACCACTTTTAAATACAGCTTTAGCCACTACAGTATCAGGAATGTTTCAAAACTGCATATCTTTAAGGACTATTCCTGCATTAGTTACAACCCTTTCAACAAGTTTCTTTTCTATGTTTGACGGTTGTTATTCTTTGCAATCTGTTCCGCTTATTAATACGGTAGCGGGATTGGATTTTAGATATATGTTTCAACAATGCCAATCATTACAGTTATTACCTAATTTGAATACAGCAGTAGGAACGCAATTTTTAGGTGTAGTTAGTTTATCGCCGTCAATAGCAAAAGCAGCCTTTCAAGGTACTCGTTATGCTATTTCTTATGCAAATATGTGTTTGAGTCAAACTGAAATTGTTAATATTTTTTACGGATTAGGCACGGCAGTAGGAACTCCAACAATTACAATTTCAACTAATCCAGGTTATGCAGCAGTAACGGCACCAGAAAAATTAATAGCGACCACCAAAGGATGGACAATTGCATAAAAATATAAAAAATGAAAATAGAAATAGTACCAGAATATTATATTCACGTAACAGCCGATAACGGCAAAATGTTAACAAATGGTGATGTGATCACAAAAGAGATATTTGCGCCTTTAGACAGTGATATAACAATGTGGTTTGAGATTGATGAAGAACCTGTTTAATTTTTGCATAATGACAATACCAATTAAGAAAATAGAACCGATCACATTTATCGGAATTGCTTTAGCATTTATTGCGCCAATATATCCACTAATGGCAACCGTTTGTACTTTTATTGTAGCAGATGCTTTATTAGAGATTATAAATTCCTTTAAAAACAAGCAATTTTGTCCGACTTTTGTAAAAAGATTGATATTAAAATTTCTATCTTATAACATTTGTTTAATAATTATTTACGTTTTAGAGGTTAATTTATTAGGCGAATTTGTAAAAATGATAGTCGGAATACCTTTATTAATTACAAAGGTTATTAGCGTTGGTTTAATTTGGTTAGAACTTAATTCAATAGATGAAAACTTTTATAAAATTACGGGTAAAAGGTTCGTAAAAGAGTTTAAAAAATTGATTATCTTTGGAAAAGAAATTAAAAACGAAATACAAGAAAATGGACAAAATAACGCTTGAAAAAATACAAAATGCGCATCCAAAGATTAGAGAGGAATTAAGCGTATATTATAGAGAATGTAACAACTTACTTCCTAAACATGTTAGGCTTCGTTTTAGCCATGTTTTTAGAAGTCCACAGGAGCAAAGAGAATTGTTTTTAAAACGTCCTAAAGTAACAAATGCTGATTCTTGGCAATCAATCCATAATTACGGATTAGCTTTTGATATTGTTTTATTATATGACAAAAATTGTGATGGAACTTTTGAAACTGCAAGTTGGACAATAGATGAGCATTGGGATCGAGTAGTAAGTTATTTTAAAAGCAAAGGTTATGAATGGGGCGGCGATTTTAAGTCGTTTAAAGACAAACCTCATTTCGAAAAAACATTTGGGTTTGATTGGAAAACATTAAAAAGCAGATTTGACAAAGGAATAATTATAAAAGATAACGGAATAACTTACCCTAAAATTTAACAAAATGGAAAAAAAAGAATTGATTGATTTAGCTTTAAAAGGAGTCGCTATTAAATATAGCGAAAGCCCCGCAACTACTAACGCTGGAAGGTGGTTGAGGTTAATTGTTAAGTATTTACCGACTGATTTAATTGTTAAGGCATTTGCTCATAAATTGAGTAGGTAATTTAAACGGGATTAGGGTGTCTCCTGGTCGAAACTAAAACCTTGTAATTAATTTTGCGAGGTTTTTTTATGCTTTGTTGTGTAATTAAATTTAATTACTTATATTTGCATTTATAATCATAAAAACAAACAAAATGAAAATTGAAATTAAATCTATTTTTGGTTCAGTATTATTTGAATATGAATGCGAAAATAATACATTGAAAAAAACAATTGAAAATGCTTATTTGAGTGGTGCTTATTTGAGTGGTGCTAATTTGAGTGGTGCTGATTTGAGAGATGCTTATTTGAGAGGTGCTGATTTGAGTGGTGCTGATTTGAGAGGTGCTTATTTGAGTGGTGCTAATTTGAGTGGTGCTGATTTGAGAGATGCTAATTTGAGAGGTGCTTATTTGAGTGGTGCTGATTTGAGTGGTGCTGATTTGAGAGATGCTTATTTGAGAGGTGCTTATTTGAGTGGTGCTAATTTGAGTGGTGCTAATTTGAGTGGTGCTAATTTGAGTGGTGCTGATTTGAGAGATGCTTATTTGAGAGGTGCTGATTTGAGTGGTGCTGATTTGAGAGGTGCTGATTTGAGTGGTGCTAATTTGAGAGGTGCTTATTTGAGAGATGCTAATTTGCCTATTTTTTCAAAATGGTCAATATCAATTAAAAATGATTTAATTAGAATCGGATGTAAAGAAAAAACTATAGAAGAATGGGATATTTGGTTTAATTCTAATGAAGAATTTGACACTGAAAGGAACAGTTCAGAATTTAAAAGAATTTATGCTAATTATGTAGCTGTAAGAGAATATTATAAAATAATTAATAACTAAACTATGAATAAAAAATTAAAAGAACTATTCCTTAAATCAGGACTATCAAAAGCCGAGTTTTCCAGAAAGTGCGGAATTAAAAAACAAAACCTTAATCCGTATTTAACTGACCTATACGAAATGAAACTTTCAACTTTTGAAAAAATAAAAAAGAATTATTATGGAAAATAAAATGACAAAAAAACAAGCTCAAAGAAAATTATATAATATGTGGGAAACTGGCAAAGTTCCATCAAATTTTACAGAAGATCATAGTGAGTATAGTAGATGTATTGAACAATTAATGAGGTTAGGTTATTTTGTATGGGAAGATTTTTTTTAATATTTTAATTATTTATTTGCGTAATTAAAAATTATTACTATCTTTGTCAAAACAAAAACAAAAACACTATGAAAAATTTATTTTTAAAATTAGACTACCAAATTAAGTTTGCTTACATTTTAGCAATCATTTTTATCTTAAACTTCATCTTTAGATCATAATGGAAAACAAAGAAAAATTTAACGAATGGATGAAAAAAATAGGTAATATCTATTTTACCGATAATGAACAAATGTGCAACGCTTTTACTAAAATTAATTAATATGAATAGTTACGATGCTTGGAAGGATGGAAGATTTGATAGTACATCACCAATAAACCAAATAGAAGTTGATGCCGAAATAGTTACAGGATACGATACATTATCACAAGCCTACTACAGCGGACACGAAGAAGCATTTTATAATCTTCAAATAGATATACTAAAAGAATTAGATATACTATTAGAGATAGCAAAATTAAACGCATCAGGAACAAAAAGCAGAATTGAAGACTTAATAAATAAATGTAAATAATTATGGCAACTGATTGGAGAAAATATAGAAAAAGTACGCATTTAGCAAGTGCGGATTTGGATGCAATGGAAACGGACGGATTAGCATTAATATTCACTATTAAAGAAGTAAAATACGAAACTGGCGTGGATGTTTCAGGAACTAAACAAGATGGAATTTTTTGTTACTTTATGGAGGCTGTAAAGCCGTTAAAATTGAATAGTACAAATAATAAGATTTTAGCTGGATTCGCTAAACAATATGGTTTAATAGGTAAAGAGTGCCACGTTATCGAGAATTGGTCAGGAATGAAAATAGAATTGTTTGTGGATCGTAATGTTAAAATGATGGGTGCAATTACCGACGGAATTAGAATAAAGCCATTAAGACCAAAAGCAAAGGTAAAAAAGGAATTTACAGAGAGTAATTTTGAAGCAGCATTTAAAGCTAATGCAACTATCGAGCAAATTGAAAAATCATATACAATAAGCGAAGAAATTAAAACTAAATATTTGAACTATGGAAAATAACATTGAACAAAGAACTGCAGAATGGCACGAGCAGCGCAAAGGAAGATTTACAGCTTCCGAAATTGTTAAACTGCTTGGAGTTCGTGGATTAGGAGAAACAGGCAAAAGCTATGCAATCGACAAAGCGATTGAACAATTATACGGAGAAATGGATGAAACATTTGTTTCTTATGATATGCAACGAGGTATTGACTTAGAGCCGTTAGCCTTTGCTAAATTTGCGGACACAAAAGAATTAGAGTTTATTGAGGTTAAAACGTGCGGTTTCTTTGAGTTTGGCGAAGATGCTGGAGCAAGTCCTGATGGTTTGGTTGGAGAAGATGCAATTTTAGAAATAAAATGCCCACGTTCAACTACTTTCTTTGAATTAGTAGCGACAAATGAAGTAGACAAAAAGTATTACGCACAGATGCAAATGCAAATGTTAGCTACAAATCGAAATAAAGCCTATTTCTTCAACTATTTAGTTCACCAGGGAAAAGAGTATTGGCACGAAATATTAGTTGAACGTGACGAGGTTATGATAGAATTGATTAAAAACAGAATTTTAGAAGCAACAGAAATTAAAAAAGAATTTATTAACAAATTAAATACAAACAAACAATGGCTTTAGAAGTAACAGGAGTAATCGAAAACATTTTACCATTAGAAAAAGGACAAACTAAAGATGGTAAAGAATGGCAAAAACAAAGTTTTTTATTAAAAACAGCTGAGCAATATAACAACCTTTATTGCTTTGAAATTTTCGGGGATGAGAAAGTAGAAAACTTTATTAAATTTAATAAAGTAGGTCAATCGGTAAAAGTTGATTTCAACGTAGGTTGCAACGAGTGGAATGGTAAATATTTCACTAAATTATCGGCTTGGAAAATCTTTAAAGCTGATTCAAAAGAAGAAGAAGTTTCACAAGAAGAAATTGAAAGTTCGGATCTCCCTTTTTAATATTAATAAAAACCCCCTATTAATTTAGGGGGTTATAAAACAAAAACAAAATGAGCAAAAGTAAAAATAAAAATATGCACAAATTTTATTGTTTGATGCAATTGGTCTTGGAAAATTTAGATGATTTAAAAGTAACTGCACCGAGAATGATACAATTAAAAAAAGACATTATTGAAATGTGCGAATTATTAAATAATGAGGTTGCCGATACGGCGGCTATTCAAAAAAGTACATATTTTCAGGAAATCACTAAAAAAATAGATACAATTTTAAGGATTAACTTTAATGAAAATATGTAATTATGAAAAGAATAGCAAAAAAAAATAGAATAGGCTTGGAAGTAGGAAAAGAATATACAATATATCAAGACCCTGATTTTTCTAATTATTATGTAACAAGTGGATATATGTTTTTAAAAGAAAATTTAGAAAATTATTTTGAACCTGAACAAAAACAGAAAAAAGACAAAGTAGTAAGCCAAGTATTAAACAAGTTCAAAGAACGCTCTAAAATAGGGATTAAAAAGTACGGAACAACTTTACACGAAAATAACACTGATGACTTTTTAAATCACTTACAAGAGGAGTTAATGGATGCGATTTTATACTTACAAAAACTTAAAAACAATGGAAACAAATAAAATAGCTGAATTAATAGAATGGCTTGATACAGAACCGAATTTAGTCAAAGTACAAGACGGTTTTTTATATCACGGACAATATTTTACAAACCAACAAATAATAGAAATTTATGCTAAACGAAGTTAGAGAATT
>Ga0247722_10000243_pt1 | contig 35490 bp, 50 predicted proteins | sample MSEWelMarce3H_FC_FD_189094 | JGI IMG/M metagenome (GOLD analysis project Ga0247722, IMG submission 189094) | Subsurface sediment microbial communities from gas well in West Virginia, United States - MSEEL Well Study Marcellus 3H_FC | ecosystem: Environmental > Terrestrial > Deep subsurface >... | reverse complement strand
GATAATGATTTCAAGCCACGTCGTCGGCACACTTGCACGAAAACGTACCGGCGGTACTCGCACCCATAATTGCGCAGGTTCTTCAATAATTCTGACTTGAGCCGGTAGAGTTGTAAAATCCCCCAGATTAACGCCTGTCAATAAAGGCAGCAAATCCAACTCAGTCGGGCTACCCTCTACCTGCACCCAATAAGTTTTTGCCAGCTTGTGTTTGGGGTCAGCAATTTTAGCCTGCAATGGCCCTGAATCTGTTAAAAGCAACAAGCCTTCAGAATCAGTATCTAAACGTCCCGCTGGATAAACGTCCTTAATAGGAACAAAATCAGCCAGCGAAGCATGCGGCGGCGAAGGTGAAAACTGGCAAATCACCCCGTAAGGTTTATTTAAAAGAATAAGCTTTGGCATAGCGGCTTGGCAGTATTGCTACAAAACAGCGATAATAGGCTGTTTTTTCGTTGGCGCTCCACAAGAAATTCACAATACCAGCCGACGAAACGCGACAAACCACTCGACACAACAGGAATGAACAGATGAGCCTGATCAAAGTTCCGCAGGATGGCGCGAAAATCGTCCAAAACCTTGCGACTCCAGATAATCCAATTATCCCATTTATCGAAGGTGATGGCATTGGCGTAGATATCACCCCCGTGATGATCGACGTTGTCGACGCTGCGGTAAAGAAATGTTACGGCAGTGGCCGTAAGATTCACTGGATGGAAATCTATTGCGGTGAAAAAGCATCTAAATTGTATCCGGATGGCACTTACCTGCCAGACGAAACCTTGGCCGCACTGCAAGAATACGTAGTATCGATCAAAGGCCCTCTAGCAACTCCAGTTGGCGGCGGTATTCGCTCACTCAACGTAGCACTGCGCCAGCAACTTGACCTCTACGTTTGCCTGCGTCCAGTTCGCTACTTCCAAGGCGTTCCATCCCCAGTGAAGCATCCAGAATTGATCGAAATGGTCATTTTCCGTGAAAACACCGAAGACATCTACGCCGGTATCGAGTGGGATGCTCAATCTGAAGGCGCGAAAAAAGTCATCAACTTTTTGCAAAATGAAATGGGCGTGAAAAAAATTCGCTTCCCAGAAACATCGAGCATTGGCATCAAACCAGTAAGCAAAGATGGTACTGAGCGCCTTGTACGTCGAGCTATCCAATACGCAATCGACAACAATCGCAAGAGTGTTACCTTGGTTCACAAGGGAAACATTATGAAATACACCGAAGGCATGTTCCGCACCTGGGGCTATGAATTAGCCAAAAAAGAATTTGGCGGTGTAGAGATTGATGGCGGCCCATACCTTGAGCTACCAAATGGCATCGTGATTAAAGACGTCATTGCTGACGCATTTTTACAGCAAATCTTGTTACGTCCTGCCGAATATGATGTTATCGCCACATTAAACTTGAATGGCGACTACATCTCAGATGCACTCGCGGCACAAGTTGGCGGCATCGGCATTGCTCCTGGTGCAAACTTGTCGGATAGCGTTGCTATGTTTGAAGCTACACACGGCACGGCGCCAAAGTACTCCGGCCAAGACAAGGTAAATCCTGGCTCATTGCTGCTATCCGCAGAAATGATGTTACGTCACATGGGCTGGAAAGAAGCGGCTGACTTAATTATTACTGCCATGGAAAAAACCATCGCGGATAAGATCGTTACTTACGACTTTGCCCGCCTAATGGACAATCCAACAGAAGTAAGCTGCTCAGGCTTTGGCAAGGCAATCATTGAACGTATGTAATCACTGATTCAGCCCTAAGACCCCCGCTTCGGTGGGGTTTTTATTGGCTGTAGCATATAAATCAGAAAATACAGACGCAAAAAAACCCCGCCTTAGCGGGGTTTTGATCACCAGCAGCTAATTAAGCAGCTTGGATGTTAGAGGCTTGTTTGCCTTTAGCACCATTGGTGATATCGAAAGAAACGCGCTGGCCTTCTTTCAGTGTTTTAAAGCCTGGCATGTTGATCGCTGAGAAGTGAGCGAAGATGTCTTCGCCGCCTTCGTCTGGAGTCACAAAGCCGAAACCTTTAGAATCATTGAACCACTTTACGGTACCTAGAGCCATTTTGGCACTTCCTATCTAAACAGTGAAACATGGACTACTCCAGTATGGAGCCCCAACCAAGGGATAGTCCGAAAATACCCGCCTAAGCGGGATACCCATCACCTAGCTACGATTAAGCAGCCTGGATGTTAGAGGCTTGTTTGCCTTTAGCACCGTTGGTGATCTCAAAAGAGACACGTTGGCCTTCTTTTAAGGTTTTGAAGCCTGGCATGTTAATCGCGGAGAAGTGAGCGAAAATGTCTTCGCCGCCTTCGTCTGGAGTAACAAAGCCGAAGCCTTTGGAATCATTGAACCACTTAACAGTGCCCAGAGCCATTTGGGGTCTTTCCTATCAACTTGTAAAACATGAACCGCCTCTTTAAGAGGCACCATGAGGTTTGAGGTCCAAGACCAGCAAAACGGCCAAACCGGTACTGCAGAAACTTGTACATCAAACTCGAGCCACCTTTTTACGCGACTTTTACACCGAAGGTCAAGTAAAATTCTAAAAGTGGCGACGCGTATTAAATAAAAAACCACACTCAAAAACAAGCAAACACACCATCCACCCACGTTGATGCAGATCAGAGCTTGAAAAAGAGCGTGGGAGGACCAAAATGATTACAAACCACACAAATTGGTAGCAAAATGCCTGCACAGCATCAAACCGATGCCGAACTTAATCAGCAATCGATACTCTCACCACCACCCGCTTTGTGGCGCGTACTGCTGTTAAATGATGACTTTACACCGATGGATTTTGTCATCAATGTTTTAGAAAAATTTTTTGGAATGAACCGTGAACGAGCAACGCAGGTTATGCTTAAGGTTCACACAGAAGGGCGCGGGATGTGTGGGATTTTTCCTAAAGACATTGCGTCCACTAAGGTCGCAGAAGTCAGCCAATATTCCAGGCAACATCAGCAGCCACTGCAATGCACAATGGAGGTGAACGAATGATTGCCCAAGAACTTGAAGTCAGCCTCCACATGGCCTTTACGGATGCGAGGCAAAAGCGCCACGAGTACATTACAGTGGAACATCTTTTACTTGCGCTGCTAGACAACCCATCTGCAGCAGAAGTGCTGCGCGCATGCGGCGCGCACATGGATGAGCTACGTCGCCAACTTGGCGACTTTGTAAAAGAACATACTCCGGTCGTTTCAGGCGATAGCGAAGTTGAAACCCAGCCTACCATTGGTTTTCAACGCGTCATACAACGCGCTATATTGCACGTGCAATCATCAGGAAAGAAAGAAGTAACGGGTGCCAATGTACTTGTTGCCATCTTTGGAGAAAAAGACAGCCACGCGGTTTATTATCTTCATCAACAAGCGATTACACGCTTGGACGTTGTCAATTTTATTGCTCATGGCATCGCAAAATCGGCCAGCGCACAGCAGCCCATTCCACGTACAGAACAAAACGAAGAACACGAAGAAGAAACAACCACAGGGGGAGCTCTCAGCAGCTTCACTGAAAACCTAAATCAGCAAGCGATTGCAGGCCGAATTGACCCGCTTATTGGGCGTGAGCATGAGTTGGAGCGCGTCATTCAGACACTATGCCGTCGTCGCAAAAACAACCCTCTGCTCGTAGGAGAGGCTGGCGTGGGTAAAACAGCCATTGCCGAAGGATTAGCGCGCCGTATTGTTGAAGGAAACGTGCCTGACATCCTTAAAGATGCAACAGTTTACGGCCTTGATATGGGTGCACTCCTTGCGGGAACTAAATATCGTGGCGACTTTGAGCAACGCCTTAAAGCCGTAATCAAACAACTACAAGAAGAACGAAATGCGGTGCTGTTCATTGATGAAATTCATACACTGGTCGGTGCCGGTGCAGCTTCTGGCGGCACCTTAGACGCCTCTAATTTATTAAAGCCGGCCCTATCTAATGGCACATTAAAATGCATTGGTGCAACGACTTATACCGAATACCGTGGTATTTTTGAAAAAGACAACGCTTTATCACGTCGCTTCCAAAAAATTGATGTCCCCGAGCCAACCGTCGAACAAACAATTGAGATTTTAAAAGGCTTGAAAGATAAATTTGAGCAACACCACGGCGTAAAATACACCTTGGCCGCACTCACAACGGCTGCAGAGCTTTCTGCCAAATACATCAATGACCGTCACTTACCCGATAAAGCAATTGATGTCATTGACGAGGCGGGTGCGGCACAAAAGATTTTGCCTAAATCCAAGCAAAAGAAAACCATTAACAAACACGAAATCGAAGAAATCGTGGCTAAAATTGCACGTATTCCTCCAAAGAGTGTCTCAACCAACGATCGCAACACCCTTAAAACACTGGAAAGTGATCTTAAGCACGTCGTATTTGGCCAAGAGAAAGCCATTGAATCGGTAGCAACTTCGATAAAAATGGCAAGAGCAGGTCTAGGAAACCCACAAAAACCCATTGGTGCTTTCTTATTTAGCGGCCCAACTGGCGTAGGAAAAACCGAGGTGGCCCGCCAATTGGCTTACACGATGGGTATTGAACTACTACGCTTTGATATGTCCGAATATATGGAGCGCCACGCGGTTAGCCGTTTAATTGGCGCGCCTCCGGGCTATGTTGGCTTTGAGCAGGGCGGCCTACTCACCGAGGCGATTACCAAACACCCATATGCCGTATTACTGCTAGATGAAATCGAAAAAGCGCACCCAGATATCTTTAACGTGTTGTTACAAGTGATGGATCATGGCACGTTAACCGATAACAATGGACGCAAGGCTGACTTTAGAAATGTCGTTATTGTTATGACCACTAATACCGGCGCGGAAACACTCACAAAATCAGTAATTGGTTTTACAACGAGCAAGCAAACGGGCGATGAGATGCAAGAAATTAAGCGCATGTTTACGCCAGAATTCCGCAACCGCTTGGATGCGATTATTCCATTTGCACCGCTTTCGCACGAAATCATTATGCAAGTTGTAGATAAATTCCTCATTCAACTTGAAGTTCAGCTGCAGGAAAAGAAAGTAGAAGCACACTTTACTCCCGCGTTGAAAACGCACCTTGCCGCCGAAGGCTTTGACCCAATGATGGGGGCTAGGCCAATGGCAAGGCTGATTCAAGATACCATTAGGAAAGCGCTTGCCGATGAGCTGCTATTTGGTCGATTAATACATGGCGGCGAAGTGACTATCGATATTGATGATAATGGAAAAGTTAGCCTAGATATCTCCAATAAAGAAGCCATCCCAGCTTAAGATCTATGACATAAAAAGCCCCCCATCCAGCTTTGGATGGGGGGCTTTTTATGAACCTCATTCCTACATAACCAAGCCAAATAATTACACCTGTTGCTGTACCACAACAGTTTGAGCAGGCATTGGTACTGGAAATCCAGCAGCAGCCAAGCTTTCTTTAATCATGCGATTAGTATCAAAATAGACTTGCCAATAATGATCATTATGGCAATATGGGCGCACTACCAAGACAGGCCCAACCAAATTAAATTCAAGAATTTCTACATCGACCTTAGGCTCAGCCAATACATTAGGGATGGCGGTAATCTTATCACGCAACACCTGCATTGCTGCAACATGATCAGCACTCCCAGCCAATTGAGCCTTTAAATCAACTCTGCGAAATGGATTCAAAGTGAAATTCTGAATATTGTCAGAAAAAATCTTATTGTTTCCAACCAAAGTCATCACATTATCTGGCGTATTAATCATAGTAGAAAACAAACCAATTTCGCTTACTGTCCCTACAATCCCTCCCACCGCCACAAAATCACCCACCTTAAACGGCCGTAATACAATAATAAAAGCACCTGCGGCAAAGTTAGCCAATAAGCCGGACCACGCCATACCAATTGCAATACCACCAGCGGCAATTAGCGCTGCGAATGTTGTCGTTTGAATACCACAGTAGCCCAATATACCAATCACGAGCAAGATATTCAAAGTAACCGTAATGACTGAGCCCACATATCGCAATACAGTAGGATCAACCCTTTGCTTACTTAAAGAGTTTTGCACCAAACGAACGGCAAAACCGATCAGCCAGCGACCAATCACCCAAAAAGCAATCGCGGCAAAGATTTTCACCCCGAACTCTGCTACATAACCCATAGCAAGTTCTTGATACTTCTGCGCCCAAGTTGTATCCATTCTATATCTCCGCTAGCCGCCAAACGGCGGATTGACTATGAGATTAGCATACAGAGATTATTCTTATGAACGAGAACCACGCGGATGATGTTCTTTATGCAAAGATTTCAAACGAGCCGATGCAACATGAGTATAAATTTGCGTAGTTGTGATATCAGCGTGCCCTAGCAACATTTGCACCACCCGCAAATCAGCGCCATGATTTAACAAATGCGTGGCAAATGCATGCCTTAAAACGTGTGGGCTTAAATGACTCGCATCAATACCCGCCGCTGCAGCATACTGCTTAATGATGTACCAAAACCCTTGCCGAGTAAGCGGATGCCCACGCTGGTTAACAAAGGCCTCAGCCACCTGATGCACTCCAACCAACAAAGGTCGAGAATGGGCCAAATATTGTTCAACCCAATCAGCAGCCACCTCCCCCATCGGTACTAAACGCTGCTTCCCGCCCTTACCCGCCAAGATTTGCACATAACGTTCACGTAATTTTATTTGCCCTAATGGCAGAGTAACTAACTCAGTCACACGTAAACCGGTAGCGTACATCAGCTCCAGCATAGCCCGATCTCTTAAGCCACTTGCCTGATCAAGCTCTGGAGCCAATAAAAGCGCCTTGATGCGATCCTCATCCAAGGCCTTAGGTAAGGGGCGAATCCGTTTAGGCGCGGTCAGCTCAGCGGTAGGATCAAAACTTGCCTGCCCTGATAAAATCCAGTGTCGATAAAATTTGCGCAAGCTAGCCATACGCCGTGCCAAAGTGGCCGCCTTCATATCGCGGGCCTGCCTAGCTAAAAAAGCTTGCACACACTCCCGATCAGCATTCAGCAGATCACACTGCCGCTCCGCCAACAGCCACTGAGCCCAAATCAGCAAATCACGCCGATAACTATCAATGGTATTTTTAGAAAGCTGATCACTCAGCCAAACAGCATCTACAAATTCATCAATTAAAAGTAATTGTTCATCCATGCCGCGCTTGCTCATGATTTAGCAACCAGCGCTTTATAGGCAACCAATCCACGCCATTTCGCCCAGCATTAAAACCACCCAAGCCCTTGGCCGCCACAACGCGATGACAAGGAATAAACAAAGGCAAAGGATTTCGACCACAAGCACCTCCTACCGATCGAGGACTGGACTGGATACGCTTGGAAATTTCGCCATAGGTTTGCACATTTCCTACAGGGATCGTCGCAATCTCAGCCAAAACCTTATGTTGATGCGCACTAACCGACAACATAAAAGGCAGATCCAAGACAAACAAAGGATTTTGAAAGTAACAAGCTAACTGACGTGCCGCCTCTACAAGCAAGGGACTTGTTGTCGCCAATAAAGGGGCAGAAGGAGGAAGAAATTCAAGCAAAATCAACTGTGCATCATGCTCGGCTAGCCCCAGAGGCCCGACGGGGCTCGCAATAACCGCATGATAAGCCATGCTTTCGATACGCATAACAACCTCAAACGATCTTTGTTATGGAAACGAAAACGCGGGCACTCGGCCCGCGTTTAAATACTGTTTGCTTAAAAAATTAAGCCGCAGCTTTAGCAACAATCTTACGTGCTGGCAATTTTTCCTTAATACGTGCAGATTTACCTGAACGATCACGGAGGTAGTAAAGCTTAGCACGACGTACATCGCCGCGACGCTTCACTTCAATACCAGCTACCAGTGGTGAGTAAGTTTGGAATGTACGCTCAACACCCATACCGGCAGAAATTTTACGCACGATAAAGGAGCTATTCAGGCCGCGATTACGCTTAGCAATCACAACACCTTCATAAGCCTGCAGACGCTCACGTGTACCTTCCTTAACCTTGACCTGAACGATCACGGTATCGCCAGGGGCGAACTCAGGAATAGTCTTAGCTAAGCGAGCGATTTCTTCTTGCTCAAGTATTTGAATCAAATCCATGGGGTATTACTCCAATGTGAAGCTTGTTCCTTCAAAGGTGGTCAAACCACCTGATCTTGGCTTATCACCAGATCCGCCTTAAATTCGGCCAGAAGACGAGCTTCCTCTTTTGATAGCTGTCGCTCTTTTAACAAGTCAGGCCTACGCAAAAGCGTTCGACCCAAAGACTGTTTTAAGCGCCAGCGCCGTATCAATGCATGATTTCCTGAAAGTAAGACTTCCGGTACGTTCATACCTAGATAATTTTCGGGACGGGTGTAATGCGGGCAATCCAGCAACCCATCCACAAATGAATCTTCTTCTGCACTCGCTGCGGTATTAAGCACACCAGGCAATTGGCGAATGATGGCATCCATCAATACCATTGCAGGCAGCTCTCCACCCGAAAGCACATAATCACCTACCGAGATTTCCTCGTCGATCTGGCGATCTAGCAAACGCTCATCTACACCTTCATAACGACCACATAACAAAACCAGACCCGGCTTTTTTGCTAGCTCTAGCACTTTATCATGCGTTAATGTCGCCCCTTGGGGAGATAAATAAACGGTATGCGTTATAGCAATACCAGCCTCACGCTGCCTATTTTTAGCGGCTTCCAGCGCGCTTTCTAGCGGCTCTGGCAACATCACCATACCGGGGCCACCACCATACGGCCGATCGTCCACAGTGCGGTGTTTGTCTATAGTGAAATCGCGTGGATTCCAACTGATTAGTTCAAACAAACCTAATTCAACCGCTCGCCGAGTAATTCCATGACGAGTGATCGCCTCAAACATCTCTGGAAACAAAGTAATCACATCAAAGTGATTTACCTCAGCCCTAGTAATCAAGGCCCCAATCCACAGAGATTGTTTTAGCAGCAAGATCAACCTTAAGCACAACATGAGGTACAAAAGGCAGCAGACGTTCGGTCTGGCCATCTTTTACAACGATCACATCGTTAGCTCCGGTTTCAAACAAGTTATCCACAACACCCAGCTTCTCACCTTGCTCATTGATGACATCTAGACCGATTAAATCGACCCAGTAATATTCATCAGCAGCAGGTACTGGCAGCAGGCTGCGTGAAACTGCAATTTTACAACTCTTTAATGCAAATGCCGCATCGCGATCATTTACACCTTCAAGTTGAGCTGCAAGTTTCTTGGTATGAACTTGGCCTTGAACAAGCGTATAAGCTTGCCATTGACCCTCCTGACCGATCCACCAAGTGTCGTAGTCAAAAAGACTATCGGCATCTTCAGTATCACCTACCAGATTGATCCAGCCATGAATACCAAAAGCCCCACTCACGTAACCCATGATCAAAAGATCATCTGGCACTGATAATGAAGCACGCTTTTGCGTAGTCACGGCTTGAATCAAGCAGCAACAGCAGCTGGTTTGTAGCTCTTCAGCAACTTGGCAACGGAGTCAGAAGCTTGCGCACCAACGCCTACCCAGTAACTTACGCGGTCCATAGCTAGACGCACGCCTTCTTCGCCATCTTTAGCGAGTGGGTTGTAAAAGCCAAGACGCTCAACAAAGCGACCGTCACGACGATTACGGGAGTCGGTTACAACAACGTTGTAAAACGGACGGTTTTTAGCACCGCCGCGGGAAAGACGAATAACAACCATGGCATTAAACCCAATAATGGAGATTAATTTAAAGGGGTTCGATTATGAAACAAAAACTCAAACCCCGCAAGAATAACCGGCAAAAGTACAGTAAAAACAATCACGTTGTAAAGCTTAACGTGATATTCGGCAGCCGGTCAGGAGCGAATTTTAATAAATAAGGTGCATCAAAGGGATGCATACCCCCCTCTACAAACAAGCAACGATCGGGGTCTGGGGCAATATCTACAAACCTGGCAACATTCCCTTCATGCCACTCATTCCACGCATCAGCTTCGCCATACCGCCTTTGGAGAACTGTTTCATCATTTTTTGCGTTTCTTCAAACTGCTTAAGCAAGCGATTCACTTCTTGAACTTGAACTCCAGCCCCAGCTGCAATGCGGCGTTTGCGGCTGGCTTTGAGTAACTCTGGTTTGCGACGCTCCTCTGGGGTCATCGAATTAATAATGCCCTCAATCCGAGCCACCGATTTGTCAGTCACTTGGCTGTTAGCCATCTGGCTCACTTGGCCTGGCAGTTTATCCATCAAGGCACTCATACCGCCCATTTTTTTCATTTGCTGGATTTGTATTTTAAAGTCTTCCAAGTCAAACCCTTTACCGGATTTAACTTTTTTCATCATTTTAAGTGCTTCTTCTTGATCAACGCTATTTTGCACGTCTTCAATCAAGGACAGTACATCGCCCATTCCTAAAATACGGCCAGCCATACGGTCTGGATGGAATGGCTCTAGGCCGGAAAGCTTTTCACCCGTACCCAAAAATTTAATCGGTTTTCCCGTAATATTTCTGACAGATAATGCCGCACCACCTCGCGAATCACCATCCATTTTAGTCAACACAACGCCAGTCAAAGGCAGTGCTTCATTAAATGCTTTGGCAGTATTAACCGCGTCCTGCCCCTGCATGGCATCCACCACAAACAGAGTTTCAACCGGATTAACGGCCGCATGCAGAGCCTTAATTTCGGCCATTAAGGCTTCATCGATCGCCAAACGACCGGCCGTATCGACAATCAACACATCATGAAAATGTTTTTTCGCATAATCATGTGCAGCAAGCGCGATATCCACTGGCTTTTGCGCAACATCAGAAGGAAACCACTCAACCTCTAATTGCCCAGCCAGCGTTTTCAGTTGCTCAATCGCTGCGGGGCGATAAACGTCGGTCGATACCAACAAAACTTTCTTTTTTTGTGTTTCTTTAAGTAATTTTGCAAGCTTACCCGATGTAGTTGTCTTACCCGCCCCCTGTAAACCCGCCATTAAAATGACGGCAGGTGGTACGGCGGCTAAGTTCAACGCATCATTTTGTGCGCCCATTAGCTTGGTCAGTTCCTCATAAACAACACCAATTACCGCTTGACCTGGGGTAAGACTACCAATAACTTCTTGGCCCTGAGCGCGAACTTTTACGTCGTTAATAAATTGCTTAACAACAGGCAAAGCCACGTCAGCCTCAAGCAAGGCCATGCGCACTTCACGCATTGCGTCTTGAATATTGTCTTCTGTAAGGCGAGACTGGCCACGTAAATTTTTAACGACGCCAGATAGACGACTGGAAAGATTTTCGAACATGCTTGATCCTTTGCTTGGCGACTGCCCCAAGAGGGACCTCGCTCTGATAGACTTATATAATGAGCATTTTACCTGAAGTTAGCCCAGCGACTTATTTAGCGCTGCCGGCCTTAACCATTTATTTGTTGCTTGGCTGGCATTTTTGCCGCAGCCGGCTGGCTTCCTCTCACTCCAAAAGCCTGCTTACGCCAACTCTAGAGCAACTACTGTTAATCAGTGGCTTGTTGCTACACGCCTCCGCCCTCTTCCCCTCCCTACTTTGGGCAAGCACCTTGCACTTTGGTGCGGCAGAAGCATTATCGCTTAGCGCGTTTTCCACCTTGTGCATCTATGTATGTGGGCAACTTTTCTGGAAAATGGATGGCTTACAACCCCCTATGTTAGGCATAGCAGCGATATTTTTACTGCTATCACTACTATTGCCCACCGGGCATCCGATTACTTATCCATTAAGTCCATTATCACGTGGTCACTTTTTATTAGCCATGTTCGCCCACGGCATGCTGCTTAATGCCGCTGGGGTTGCCATTCTAATGCGTTTTGCAGATCAAACACTGCATCAAGCCAAAGCAGGGTCGTTAATACGCACACTTCCACCATTAATGACATTAGAAAAGCTCATGTTTGCCTGCGTACGCATGGGCTTTATTTTACTGACCTTTGCTCTTCTTTCAGGAATATTTTTTTCCGAACTTGCTTGGGGACATGGACTTGTTTTTTCACATAAAATTATTTTATCCATCGCAGCTTGGCTCGTATTCGGCACACTACTTTGGGGAAGATTTAAATATGGGTGGCGTGGACGCTTCGCTGCCAACTGGACTCTTGCTGGCTTTGCACTACTCTTCCTAGGGTATATAGGTAGTCGTTTTGTTTTTGAGGCGCTCTTACACCGTATATAATCAACACGCTCCCACTCAACCACGGGCCATGTAATATTTTGGAACAGCTCTCCTTAGCATTTCTCTACACAGCGCTTGCTGCTTGCTTATTTACATCCGCTTTTTTTTCTGGAGCAGAAACCGCCATGATGGCGGTTAATCGCTATAAAGTAGCCAGCAAAGCGCGCCAAGGCCATCGCGCAGCAGTCCGTACCCAAAAATTATTAAGCCAAACGGATAAACTTCTTTCCGTCATTTTAATTGGCAATACCGTTATCAATACCGCCTCAGCGACATTATCAGCCCTTATTGCAGATCGATTATTTTCAGGTAATGATTTCGCCTTAGCGATTGCTACATTATTGGTGGCATTTGCTATCCTTATTTTTTCTGAAGCGACTCCCAAAGTACTTGCAGCAACGTACCCAGAACCCTTAGCTTACACCGCCTCTGCCCCCTTATTATTGCTATTAAGAGTACTTTACCCTGCGGTTTGGCTAGTTAATTTATTTGTTACCGGGTTAATTAACACATTACGCCTCAAAAAAAACCATGACAATCAACAAGCACTGTCACCAGAAGAACTGCGCTTATTGGTTTTAGAATCTGGGCGACATATGGAAAAAAAACACCATACAATGTTGTTAAATCTATTTGAGCTAGCGAGCATTACAGTTGATGATGTAATGACACCGCGCCACCAAATGGAAAGCATTGGTTTAGACGCGCCAACGGATGAGATTCGCAAACAAATATCCACATGCCATCATACGCGCCTCCCTGTTTATTCAGGCAATCCTGACAATATCATTGGTATTTTACATAGTCGAAAAGTTCTATCATTAAAAGAAGATGAAATAGACCAAAGCAGTTTGCGTGAAATGATGCGCCCCCCATACTTTATTCCATCTAGTACTCCCTTATTTACGCAATTACAAAACTTTCAAGAAAACAAACGTAGAATAGCCGTCGTCGTTGATGAATATGGTGAAATGCAAGGGCTAGTTACTCTTGAAGATATTCTTGAGCAAGTCGTCGGAGAGTTCACCACTAACGCCCCTACGCAAGGAGCAAAAGTGTTGCGCCAACCCGATGGTAGTATTTTACTGGATGGTGCTTCAAGCCTACGTGAGTTAAATAGAAAGCTTCGATTAACGTTTCCTATAGATGGGCCCAAAACATTAAATGGCCTAATCCTTGAACACTTTCAAGATATACCAGACGCGGGAACGTGCTTAGTTTTGGCCGGCCAACGTCTTGAAATAGTTCAAACGCAGGACCGCAGTATTCGCGTAGTCCGGCTTTATGCAGCTAATATTTGATATGCAGTATAAATATATTTTTCTTTAGCTTCGAATAGCAACGCAATTTCAAAAGCTATTTGCTAAACTAAGGATGTAATAATCATTAGCTGTTTTTCCCTTTTTCGATTACATATTGAAGACCATGTCAGCTCCCAACACACCTGTATCTGGTCTTGCCCGCCTTCTTGTTCAGCACGGAAGATTGATTGAAGCGGACGCAGAGGCTTTGCAAGCTACGGCCAACAGCAGTAAAACGCCGTTCATTGAGCAACTCATACGCAGTCATAAAATGACTGCGAGGGATGTGGCTGAGTTTTCGTCGCAAGCCTTTGGCTACCCGCTACTCGACCTTGATCACCTTGATTCAAGCTATATCCCTCAAGGGGTCTTAGATCACAAAGTAATGCAGATCCAACGAATCGTGCCGCTTTTTAAGCGTGGCACGAAGCTATTTATTGGCCTATCTGACATCACTAACCTGCAAGCGCTTGAAGAAGTTCGCTTTCAAACCGGCTTGCAAGTCCAACCTCTGGTGGTTGAAGACAGCAAGTTAGTATCATTACTCGATAAACTTATAGAAGCCGCAGGTGGCAATTTAAGCAAAATGTCGCTAGATGACGTCGACCTAGAAATGGCCGGCGATGAAGAAGATGTCAGTCAAAACGACGCAGCAGCGAAGGAAGTGGATGACACTCCTATTGTTAAATATCTGCAAAAAATCTTACTTGATGCCATTAATGCTGGCGTTTCAGATATTCACTTTGAGCCCTACGAAAAGTACTTTCGGATTCGCTATCGACTAGACGGGGTATTGCGCGAAGTAGCTCAGCCCCCGCTGGCAATTAAAGACAAACTTGCATCTCGAATTAAAGTTATTTCTAAGCTCGATATTTCAGAAAAGCGCGTTCCTCAAGATGGCCGCATGAAGCTTGTGCTGTCTAAAAGCCGTGCAATTGATTTTCGGGTATCCACCATGCCAACCATGCATGGCGAGAAAATTTGTATGCGGATTTTAGATCCATCCTCTGCCACGCTGGGCATTGACGCCTTAGGTTACGATCCAGATCAAAAAGAAATTCTGCTTGAGGCCATCCAACGCCCATACGGCATGATCTTAGTAACAGGCCCAACCGGCTCAGGCAAAACAGTTTCACTCTATACCTGCTTGAATATTCTGAATCAGCCAGGGATTAATATCTCTACGGCAGAAGATCCATGCGAAATTAACTTGCCTGGCGTTAACCAAGTTAATGTCAATGAAAAATCAGGGCTCACCTTTGCCGTGGCGCTAAAAGCCTTTCTGCGTCAAGATCCTGACATCATCATGGTGGGGGAAATTCGTGACTTGGGTACCGCCGATATCTCGATTAAAGCGGCACAAACTGGGCATATGGTGTTTTCTACCTTACACACCAACGACGCCCCTACCACTCTAACCCGTATGTTAAACATGGGAATTGCCCCGTTTAACATCGCATCATCCGTTATTTTGATCACTGCTCAGCGCTTAGCTCGTAAGCTGTGCAGTTGCAAAGCGCACATTGATATCCCTCACCAAGCCTTACTGGATGCGGGCTTTTTAGAAGAAGATCTGGATGGCACTTGGAGCCCCTACAAGCCAGTTGGCTGTGATATTTGTAAGGGTTCAGGCTATAAAGGCCGTGTAGGGATTTACCAAGTCATGCCCATTACGGATGCAATGAACCGCATCATTATGACAAACGGCAACGCCATTGATATTGCAGATCAAGCAAAGCGAGACGGTGTTCGTGATTTGCGTCAGTCTGGCTTACGTAAAGTAAAGCAAGGTCTCACTTCATTAGAAGAAATTATGGCGGTGACGAATGAATAAAACACAAAGAGGGTCATCATGGCAGTAGCATCTAAAGCCCTAAAAGTAAAAGAATTTACTTTTGTATGGGAAGGTAAAGATCGTGGCGGCAAAATAGTTAAGGGCGAAATGCGTGCCAGTGGCGAGCACGTTGTAAAAAACACGCTGCGGCGCCAGGGTGTTAATGTTCTAAAAGTAAAGAAACAACGCATGGGCTCCAGTAAGAAAATTACTGATGAAGATATCACCATGTTTACACGCCAGCTGGCCACCATGCTCAAGTCAGGGGTTCCTTTACTTACCTCATTTGATATCGTTGCAAAAGGCCATAGCAATCCATCCGTAACCAAGTTACTTTTAGATATCAAAAACGATATTGAAACCGGATCGTCCCTTACTCAAGCCTTTAGAAAACACCCTAATGAATTTGATGCGCTGTATTGCAACTTAATTCAAGCGGGTGAACAAGCTGGTATTTTGGATGCCCTACTCGCACGGCTTGCTACGTATAAAGAAAAAACACTTGGCGTTAAAAAGAAAATTAAATCGGCACTATTTTATCCAACTGCCGTGATTGTTGCTGCATTTGTGATTACGGCAGTCATTATGATTTTTGTTATTCCCGCATTTAAGGAGCTATTTTCTAGCTTTGGTGCAAACCTGCCAACACCAACGCTGGTTGTAATGGCAATTTCAGATGTTTTTGTTACCTACTGGTGGCTCATATTTGGCGGTATTTTTGGTGGGATTTGGGGCTTCTTAAAAGCGTGGAAAAAATCTGAAGCTATTCAAATCGTGATGGATCGCTTACTGCTAAAAATTCCAATCATTGGGCAAATTATGCTTAATGCAACCATTGCGCGCTGGTGCCGCACCTTATCCACCATGTTTGCAGCAGGAGTGCCATTAGTAGAATCACTCGACTCGGTGGGCGGTGCGGCGGGTAATTATCTGTATAAAATTGCCACCAAAAAAATTCAAAATGAAGTAAGTACTGGCACTAGCCTCACTTTGTCCATGCAAAGCACCAATATGTTTCCCAATATGGTGATGCAAATGGTCGCAATTGGTGAAGAATCTGGTGCATTAGATTCAATGCTCAGTAAAGTCGCCGATTATTATGAAGAAGAGGTAGATAACGCCGTTGAAGCGCTTTCCAGCTTAATGGAGCCCATCATTATGGTGGTCTTAGGTACGCTGATTGGTGGTCTAGTGGTTGCTATGTACTTACCAATTTTCAAAATGGGCGAGGTTGTCGGTTAATGATTGAGTTGTTTTTAGATAACCCCGCCATATTTGGCGGGTTTTTATTCGCACTAGGCTTATTGGTTGGTAGTTTTTTAAATGTCGTAATCCATCGCATTCCCAAAATGATGGAGCAGCAATTCAGGCAAGAATGCCAGCTGATTGATGCCCCCATCGACGCGCCGATGCCACAAGCCACTTGCTATAACTTAATTGTTCCTCGCTCAGCCTGCCCCAGCTGTGGCCATGCAATAAGTGTATTAGAAAATATTCCCGTGATTAGCTATCTAATATTAAAGGGGCGCTGTCGAGGGTGCAAGATTCGCATTAGCCCACGCTATCCCTTGGTCGAGCTACTTTGTGCAACGCTTACCGCTGTTGCTGGGCTGCACTTTGGAGTAACCATTACAGCCATCGCAGCTATTTTACTCACATGGTTTTTGATCGCCTTAGTCTTTATTGATGCCGATACCTATTTACTGCCAGACAGCATCACGCTGCCCTTGCTTTGGCTAGGACTTCTATTCAACTTAAATAATGTTTTTGTACCTTTAGATCAGGCTGTAATTGGGGCCGTTGCCGGTTACCTTGTACTGTGGAGCGTGTACTGGATATTCAAACTCATTACCGGCAAGGAAGGAATGGGCTATGGTGACTTCAAACTACTTGCAGCCCTTGGCGCATGGTTCGGATGGCAAGCACTGCCGAGCGTCATATTACTTTCGTCAATTAGCGGAGCAGTAATCGGCATTGCACTCGCCATCCTTGCTAAACGCGGCATGGGAAAGCCTATGCCTTTTGGCCCTTATTTAGGTATTGCAGGCTGGCTCACATTAATTTTTGGCACCACATTACAACAAATGATCTTTAATGGTGGAGCTATTTAGTGAGGGCAGATGGCATGCGGGTTATTGGGCTCACAGGAGGAATAGGCAGTGGTAAATCAACCGTTGCTCGGCTTTTTGCTGAGCAAGGCGTGCCTGTTATTGATACAGACGAAATTGCCCACGCTCTTAGCGCCCCTCCATCGCCCGCCTTAGCGCAAATTGCCCAAGCATTTGGCCCAGAATTTTTAAGCGAGGATGGATCATTAGATCGTGTACGAATGCGCCAGCATGTTTATGCAGAGCCTACAGCAAAAAAAAAGCTAGAAGCAATTTTCCATCCACAGATCAAAGATACAGCGATACAGATGCTTGATGCTTTGCCAGAGCAAACGCCCTACGCCATTTTGGCAGTACCCCTGCTATTTGAAACAGGGAACTATAACCAAATCATTGATCGCAGCTTAATAGTGGATTGCTCTATTGAGCTGCAAATTGCCCGTGTTCAAGCTCGCAACGGCCTAAGTCAGCATGAAATCGAGGCGATTATTGCAAGCCAGTGTCCAAGAAAAGCACGAATAGAACTCGCAGATGATATTATTTTAAATGAAACGACGCTCGCTCATTTACAATCTACCGTTAGCGCTCTTCATCAGCGATATCAGGATTAAATATGTCGGTTTACGTAATTGATTTTAATAAACCATTTCTTGCTGCAAAATCGAATATCTTCGCCGGTTAGACGCATCGTGATTAGCTACGAATTTCCAATTAACGAGCGCATTCGCACCCTTTTGCGACTCGAACACTTATACAACCGCACCATAGAGTATGTGGGGAGAAACTCTGCCACCGACCATCATGCGGCCCTACTCGGCCTATTCGAGATTATGGAAGTCGCTAGTCGCGCGGATATGAAATCAGATTTATTGCAAGAATTAGAACGCCAGCGACAGGCTTTATCTGCCCTGCGAAATAATCCCCAGATATCCGAAGACGCCCTCGAGCGTGTTTTGATCGACATCGAAGAAACGCATTGCAAGATGTTGAATATGACGGGTAAATTTGGGCAGGCACTACGTGAAAATGAGTGGTTAATGGCCATTAAACAACGTGTAACGATACCTGGGGGGGCCTGTGCTTTCGATCTTCCCTCCTACCATTATTGGCAGCAGCAAACCCCAGAATATCGCCGCTCAGATATTGACGCATGGTTCACCCCCCTGCTCCCCATCAAACAAGGCATCGATATTATCTTACGCTTACTGCGTGACAGCATGCGTGAGAATAGCTACACAGCAAAAAATGGCAACTTCCAGCAAATGTCTGGGGGCAAAACCGTTCAACTATTAAGAGTAAGCCTGCCAGCACATTTGGCCGCTGTTCCAGAGCTATCTGCGAACCGTTACGCCATTAATATTCGCTTTGTTATCCCCTCAACCAGTGGAGAACGCGCCAAGGTCGTTGATTCAGATATCGACTTCCAACTCGGCTACTGCAACCTATGACAGCGCCTATATTTCAAACCAAATGCCCAAGTTGTGGTAAACAACATACATACTCCACAACGAATCCAAACCGACCTTTTTGCTCCGAACGCTGCAAACTGATTGATTTGGGACGCTGGGCAAATGAGGAATACAGCATTCCAGCTCCAATTACCAGCCCTGAGGATATAGATTCTTTGCCGAACTAAAGCAATGTTAGTCTGTCATTCCAGCTTCATCTCATCGTCATCGCAGTGTCATCTGCAAGCATTAAGTTTCCTCATACATCGGAGGAAACTTAATGCTTCAAACTCAGATCACCCCTAGCCGTAAACCTAAACTCTCCGTCTCTATCGCGCACAGTGAAGAGCTCATCTGCGCCGCACAAGCACTACGCTACCAAGTGTTTGTAGAGGAAATGGGTGCGCGCATGATATGCCGCGAACCTGGCATTGATCGTGACCTGTTCGATGCTTACTGTGACCATTTATTGGTTCAAGACGATGAAACTGGAGAAGTAGTTGGCACCTATCGCATTCTACCCCCTCATCAAGCCCGTAAACTGGGCAGCTACTACTCAGACACAGAGTTTGACTTGACTCGACTTGGGCATCTACGCGAACAGTTGGTAGAAATTGGCCGCTCCTGCGTACATCCAGATTACCGCTCTGGCGCCACGATAACCCTGCTCTGGGCAGGCCTTGCTGAGTATATGAGCAAGAACAACTATAACTACCTTATTGGCTGCGCCAGCATTTCTATTGCTGACGGAGGCCATGTTGCCGCTAGCCTGTACCGCAAGCTTGCAAAAGAAAAGCTCGCACCTATTGAATGGCGCGTCTTTCCGCGCTGCCCACTGCCCATCGCAACGCTAAATCAACGGTTAGACACAGAAATTCCGCCGCTCATCAAAGGATATTTACGTGCTGGTGCGCTCATTTGCGGTGAACCTGCATGGGATCCTGATTTCAATACGGCCGACCTATTTATCCTTTTGCCAATGCAAAACTTGGATATCCGCTATGCCAGACATTTCATGCGGTGATCTTCACATAGATAGGAATTGGCCTAAGGCCCAAGAAACAGCTAAACTCAGAGCATTCAGAATTTTCCTATAGAAATTTAGCTGCATGCGCACTCCATTGTTCTGCCTACGCCTTAGTCGCTTGTGCCGCTTAATTAGCCATTTTGCTAAAGGATTATTTAAAGTTACCTTTCGGTTTCCAAGCATGGCACTTGAAGACAGGGTCAACTACATTCAAAAATGGTCAAAACAATTTACTCAAATTTTGGGTGTAAGACTGCGCGTGCAGGGTATTGAACCTGGACAGTACCCAAGTCAACATATGCTACTCGCCAACCATATTTCTTGGTTAGACATTTTTGTATTAGACTCGGTAACCGTTTCACGTTTCGTGGCCAAATCCGAGCTCAAGTCATGGCCAATTATCGGCAGACTCTGCATAGGCTCTGGCACATTGTTCATTGAACGTGATCGCAAACGAGATACCGCCAGAGTCAACCAAGCTATTGTGACCGCTCTGAACGAAGGACATTGCATTACAGTATTTCCTGAAGGCACTACCGGCTGTGGGCGTCAGCTGCTACCTTTTCGATCCTCACTTCTGCAGGCAGCGATTGATGGAAAGGCAACGATCCAGCCCGTTTATTTACGCTATACCGACGCCGAAGGAAAATATTCAGATGCCGCCACTTACATTGGCAACATGTCTATTGCCCAATCTGCGTGGAGAATATTAGGCACACGATCTTTGCATGCAGAGATCAACTTTCTTGCCCCATTTCCAACGGAGCATGAAAACCGTCGCACTCTTACACAATTTGTAGAAGCACGCATCTGTACTGCGCACCAAGCATTAAACCCTCAGTCAAGCAGTGCTTGATACTCATAGCGGGCAGCAACCTGAAAGAGCTGCCCACTGTCTAAATCGATCCCCGTTAAAGCGCCACCCCATACACAGCCCGTATCTAAAGACCATACCTGCTCTTTAAGCATTAAACCAAGCGCAGACCAATGGCCACAGACCACACGGCGCGGCAATGGTAGCCTATCTTTAGACTCAAACCAAGGGCAAATCCCCGCAGGTGCATGATCCCGTTCCCCTTTATACTTCAGCTGTAAAGAACCATCTACAGTAACAAAACGCATCCGCGTTAAGCAATTCACAGTAAATCGCAATCTATCTGCTAGCGGCATTGCTACATCCCAGCTTGCTGGTTGGTTGCCATACATTGTAGATAAAAAGGACTTCCAACCCTCTCCACGCAATGCATTTTCAACCTCGCTAGCCGCATTTTTTGCATCCTCAAGTGACCAATTAGGGCTGACGCCTGCGTGTACCAACAAAACATCCCCCAGATCTATCAATAGAGGTTGCTGTCTTAACCACCCAATCAAAGCATCAGCATCAGGTGCAGCCAAAATATCTTGAACCGTATCACCATGCTTTACCTGAGAGACCCCCGCATACACGGCCAACAGATGTAAATCATGATTCCCTAACACAGTCGAAATCCCCATACTCTGAGAAGCCCAACGAAGTGTTTCAAGTGAAAATGGCCCACGATTTACTAAATCACCAACAAGGTAGATTTGATCATTTTGTGGATTAAAAGCCATGGCATTAAGCAAAGACATTAACTCAGCATAGCAGCCCTGAACATCACCAATTACATATCGTGCCATAACTCATCCAATTAACAGCTAAAATGAAAAATACTCTTAAGCCAGCAGAATAAAGACCATGATCGCAGACAAACGACTAGATCTTAACGATTGGCTCATTAAATTAAGTCAAATCGAGCTACCCACCCTTCAGTATACGCTTGATCAAATGCATAATTTGCAGTCAAGAATTGACGACATCAGTATTAGAGAAATCTCTCAACTTATTCGCCATGACCCTCTGCTCACGCTACGATTAATACGTTTTCAGCAAGAGCACCGTAGCACAACCCAATTGACTGACGTTAATACGATTAACCGTGTCCTACTCATGATTGGAATGGGGGGCTTTTTTCGTGAATTTGGTAAGATGCAAAGCATTGAAAATAGATTACATTCAACGCCAGAGGCATTGCAGCGAGTAAGACAACTTATTTCACGATCCTATTTAGCAGCTAAAATCGCTGAAAGCTTAGGCGGGCAAAGAAATGATGTAGATCCTGAAGAAGTCACAACCGCATCATTACTACATGACCTAGCAGAAATCTTAATTTGTTTGAGCGCACCAGAATTAACTCAAAATATAAATCAGCATCTACAAAAAAAACCTGGAACACGCAGCCATGATGCGCAAAAACTTATCCTAGGCTTTACTTTTAATGAATTACAAACGGAGTTAGCTCAGCGCTGGCATTTACCCAGCCTGCTATCTCATCTCATGGATGAACGGCACTTAGATGAACCAAGGGTAAGAACCGTCACTATTGCAACATCAACAGCAAGGCACCTAGCCAACAGCTGGCAAGACCCCGCACTACCCGATGACTACATAAACATCGCAAATCTATTATCTTTTGATACCGAGCAGGCATACAACCTAGTGCGTAATGTTTGCCTTAAAACAGCACATGAATGGCAATGGTTTTCAGTACTCCCTGTCGCAACAACGCTACCACAAGTTAACTAACAAAACAGCAGGCAATAAAAAAGCCAACCTTACGGTTGGCTTTTTACTTTACTACGAAAGGCTGTAAAGCAAGCGATTACTCGCCAGCCTCAACCGCTTCCGCTTCTTCAGGACGGTCTACAAGCTCAACGAATGCCATAGGAGCATTGTCGCCTTGACGGAAACCGCACTTCAGAATGCGAAGATAGCCACCATTACGGGTAGCGTAGCGCGGGCCGAGCACGTCGAATAACTTAACCACCATATCACGATCGCGAGTGCGATTGAACGCCAGACGGCGGTTCGCAAGCGAAGGCTTTTTACCCAAAGTGATCAAAGGCTCTGCAACACGGCGCAGTTCTTTTGCTTTAGGTAAAGTGGTCTTGATGACTTCGTGACGGAGCAACGAATTCGCAAGATTACGCAACATCGCCAGACGATGACTCGTCGTACGATTTAATTTGCGATTAGATTGACGGTGACGCATTTGTCGATTTCCTTTTGCCCGCTATTACGGCTTTTCTAAGCCAGCAGGCGGCCAGTTTTCAAGGCGCATGCCCAGCGAGAGGCCTTTAGAGGCAAGAACTTCCTTGATCTCGTTAAGCGATTTACGCCCAAGATTAGGTGCCTTCAAAAGCTCAGTCTCGGTACGCTGGATCAGGTCGCCGATATAATAGATGTTCTCTGCCTTCAGGCAGTTAGCCGAACGGACAGTCAGTTCGAGGTCGTCAACCGGGCGCAACAGAATCGGATCGATTTGTGGCGCTTGTGGTTGTTCTTCCTCTACGGGAGTGCCTTCAAGATCAGCGAACACGGCGAGCTGGTCAATTAGCATACGCGCAGCTTGGCGGACTGCCTCTTCAGGTTCAATTACGCCATTGGTTTCAATGTCAATAATCAAACGATCAAGATCAGTGCGTTGTTCTACACGTGCGCTTTCTACGTGGTAGCTCACACGGCGAATTGGGCTGAATGACGCATCAAGCATGATGTTACCGATAGTACGGCCTTCATCTTTACCTAAGCGATTAGGGGCAGGTTGATACCCACGACCCTTCTCAACCGTAATCTCCATATTGAGCTTGCCACCAGCAGACAGATGGGCAATCACATGATCTGGATTGATCACCTCAACATCGTGTGACAGCTGAATATCGGACGCTTTAACGACGCCCTCACCCTCTTTTGAGAGGGTGAGAACAACCGAGTCCCGACCATGCAGCTTGAGCACAACGCCTTTGAGGTTCAGTAAGATATCAACAACATCTTCCTGTACACCATCCAGTGCGGAATATTCATGTACCACACCTTCGATCTTAACTTCAGTCGGCGCGAAGCCAGACATCGAAGAAAGAAGAATGCGGCGCAGAGCATTACCGAGCGTATGGCCGTAACCGCGCTCGAACGGCTCCATCACGACCTTCGCCTGGGCAGCATTTAAAGCCTGCACATCAATGATGCGCGGCTTGAGCAACTCATTCGCGTTGATTTGCATAAGTCAGTATCCCTTGGCTAGCCGGGTCAGAATGTTACTTGGAGTAGAATTCCACAACCAGCGCTTCATTGATGTCGCTAGACAGATCAGAACGCTCTGGCATGCTTTTAAACGTACCTTCAAGCTTTTTGGAATCTACCTGAACCCAGCTCGGGAAACCGATACCCTCAGCCAAGGAAACAGCTTCCTGGATGCGAGCCTGAGTCTTCGACTTATCGCGAACTGAAACAACGTCGCCAGCCTTAACCAAGTACGATGGAATATTTACAACACTGCCGTTTACCACAATTGCCTTGTGGGAAACAAGCTGACGAGATTCGGCACGTGTAGAGCCAAAACCCATACGATAAACCACGTTATCGAGACGACATTCGAGAATCTTTAACAGATTTTCGCCTGTCGAGCCTTTACGACGGCTAGCTTCTTCAAAATAACGACGGAACTGACGTTCCAATACACCGTAAATGCGACGAATCTTTTGCTTTTCGCGCAAATGAACACCGTAGTCGGACAGACGTGATGGCTTCTTACCGCCACTCACACCATGCTGACCAGGAGCTTGTTCTAGTTTGCACTTACTATCCAAAGAACGACGAGCGCTCTTAAGGAAAAGATCCGTACCCTCACGACGTGCAAGTTTGCACTTGGGTCCAATATAACGAGCCATAACTTACTCCGGGATTAGATACGACGCTTCTTCGGCGGACGACAACCGTTATGCGGAATCGGCGTAACATCCGAAATACTCGTAATCTTGAAGCCGAGTGCGTTTAATGCACGCACAGCAGATTCACGACCCGGACCCGGACCCTTGATGCGAACTTCGAGGTTCTTTACACCGTATTCTTGGGCAACTTTACCAGCAGCTTCTGCAGCTACCTGAGCTGCAAAAGGTGTACTTTTCCGAGAGCCTTTGAAACCAGCACCGCCCGAGGTAGCCCAAGACAGTGCATTCCCTTGGCGATCAGTGATGGTAATGATTGTGTTATTGAAAGATGCGTGCACGTGCACAACACCTTCAGACACGCTCTTTTTGACTTTCTTACGTACACGTACTGTGTTTGCTCTAGCCATTCTTCAATTCCTTGCTATTACTTCTTGCCAGCGATGGACTTACGCGGACCCTTGCGAGTACGCGCATTGGTACGAGTACGCTGACCGCGGCACGGAAGCCCCCTGCGGTGACGGAAACCACGGTAACAACCAAGGTCCATAAGACGCTTGATACTCATGGTCACTTCGCGGCGTAAATCACCCTCGACAACATACTTGCCAAGTTCTTCACGCAGCAGATCTAGTTCAGCATCACTGAGATCTTTTACCTTTTTTGTAGGCTCAACGCTTGTAGCTGCGCAGACGGCATAGGCGCGAGTGCGACCAATACCGAAAATAGCCTGAAGGCCGATCACAGTATGCTGATGATTCGGGATATTAACCCCAGCAATACGGGCCATACTTTTCTTACCCCAGGTTCAAAAAGCTTTGCATATTAACATCAGAAACTGATTGTCGCAACAATCAGCCTTGACGCTGCTTGTGCCGCGGGTCGGTGCAAATCACACGCACAACACGGTTGCGGCGTACGATTTTACAATTGCGGCAAATTTTCTTGACCGACGCTTGAACTCTCATCGTCTTTCCTTTCGATCAAAATTAAATCCGAGCTGTTATTTAGCTCGGAATACAATGCGAGCCTTGGTCAGATCATAGGGAGTCAACTCCACTGTAACCTTATCTCCAGGCAGGATACGGATGTAATGCATCCGCATCTTACCAGAAATATGACCAAGAACCACATGTCCGTTTTCGAGCTTGACCTTAAACGTTGCATTTGGCAACGTTTCTAGGACTTCGCCCTGCATCTGAATGACTTCGTCTTTCGCCATAGCCTGTTACGCCTAGCCCTTGAAGTTAGCTTTCTTGAGCAGACTCTCGTACTGATGTGAGAGCACGTATGACTGCATCTGCGACATAAAGTCCATTGTCACAACTACCAGAATCAACAGAGAAGTACCACCAAAATAGAATGGAACATTCCACTTCAGTATCAAAAACTCTGGAATCAAGCAGATTACCGTGATATAGACTGCACCAATAAGTGTGAGCTTTAAGATCAACTTTTCGATATATTTTGCAGTGTGGTCACCCGGGCGATAACCCGGAATCATTGCCCCACTCTTCTTCAAGTTATCTGCAGTTTCCTTCGGATTGAAGACTAAAGCAGTGTAGAAGTAGCAGAAGAAAATGATCGCTGTCGCATACAACAATACATAGAGCGGCTGACCAGGATGCAGCATGTCACCGATCGATTTTAACCATGACAATTTATCGCTATTACCAGTCCAGGACAGTAACGTCGCAGGGAATAGGATAATTGACGAAGCAAAAATCGGAGGGATCACGCCCGCCATATTCAGTTTCAGCGGAAGGTGAGTGCTCTGTGCCTGCATCATACGATTGCCAACTTGGCGTTTCGCATAATGAACAGGGACTTTACGCTGACCACGTTCAACAAACACGACCGCAGCAGTTAATAGCACAACACCAACAAAGAGGAACAACACAAGCAAAATAGGTAATGCACCTTGATTAGCCAGCGATAAAGTTTTGCCGATTGCCGAAGGCAAGCCGGAAGCAATACCAGAACAGATCAGTATAGAGATACCGTTACCGATGCCTCGTTCAGTAATCTGCTCCCCCAGCCACATCAGGAACATGGTGCCTGTAACCAGCGTCACGATCGTTGTAAACACAAACTGAGCTTGTGCCACAACTACTAGATTGGGCTGTTTAAAGAGCATCATTGCAATACCAAAACTCTGTGCAGTAGCAAGAAGCAGCGTCGCATAACGCGTATATTGCGTAATTTTACGACGGCCTGCCTCCCCCTCTTTTTTCATCTGCTTCAGAGATGGCAGCACCTCGGCAGCGAGCTGTAAAATAATCGATGCCGAGATGTAAGGCATGATCCCGATAGCGAACACGGTAAAGCGAGAGAGGGCACCACCGGAAAACATATTGAACATGTTCAATAAACCGGTTTGCGACGACTCAAACAATTTTGCCAGTTCAGCTGGATTGATGCCCGGCACCGGGATGTGTGCGCCGATTCGATATACGATCAGCGCCCCGATGAGGAACCAAATCCGGCGTTTAAGATCCGCAAACTTGTTTGCAGAACTAGCCAGAGCGGGATTTGCCATTACTGCCTTATCCTCAGTTTACCGAATTACTCGGTGATGCTGCCACCAGCTGCTTCAATAGCAGCACGGGCACCCTTAGTTACAGCCAAGCCCTTAAGTACAACTGCACGCTCAATAGTGCCGGAAAGTACAACTTTCCCGCGCAGAGCACGCTGAGATACCACACCAGCTTGAAGCAGCGCTTCAAAAGTAATTTCGCTCAATGGCAAATCATTGATGTCCGACAAGCGAACTTCAGCGGTATCACCACGTGTGAGAGAAACAAAACCACGCTTTGGCAGACGGCGTTGCAAAGGCATTTGACCGCCTTCAAAACCGACTTTATGGAAACCACCAGTACGTGACTTCTGACCTTTGTGACCACGACCAGACGTTTTGCCTAAGCCAGAGCCAATACCGCGGCCTACACGACGCTTAGCGTGAGTAGAACCAGCAGCTGGTTTCAGGTTATTAAGTTCCATTTAGCCTTCCACCTTCAGTAGGTAGCTAATCTTGTTAGCCATACCACGATTTTCTGGGGTATCGATCACTTCAGAGCTACTGTTAAGACGACGGAGACCTAAGCCACGGGCGCAAGCCTTGTGAGCTTCCAGTCGACCAATCAGACTTTTAACTAAAGTTACTTTGAATTTCTTAGAGTCGCTCATTTAGCAGCTCCTAGAATCTCTTCAACGCTCTTACCACGTTTCGCAGCGATATCCGCTGGTGTATGCAGCTTAGAAAGACCGTTTAATGTTGCACGCACAATGTTGTACGGGTTGGTCGAACCATGGCACTTTGCCGAAATATTATGGATACCCATAACTTCGAACACAGCGCGCATTGGGCCGCCAGCAATAATACCCTTACCATCTGCAGCAGGTTGCATAAACACGGTAGTCGCGCCATGCTTGCCGTAAACGGTGTGTTGGATAGTACCGTTATTCAAAGAAACTTTCTGCAATTTGCGGCGAGCTTCTTCCATTGCTTTTTGTACAGCTACAGGCACTTCTTTCGATTTGCCCTTGCCCATGCCAACGCCGCCATCACCATCACCAACAACTGTCAGTGCGGCAAAACCAAGGATACGACCACCCTTGACGACTTTGGTAACGCGATTTACAGCGACCATCTTTTCACGAAGGCCGTCGCCGCGTTCTTCCATATCGTTCTTAGCCATATATCAACTCCAAACTCAATTAGAAGACGAGGCCGCCCTCACGAGCGGCATCAGCTAAGGCCTTAACACGGCCGTGATATTTGAAGCCGGAACGGTCAAATGCAACCGTTTCGACACCCGCAGCTTTCGCTTTTTCTGCGATACGCTTGCCAATCACGACTGCGGCATCAACAGAGCCGCCATTCTTGATTTGGCCACGAACATCTGCTTCAAGTGTTGAAGCAGAAACCAGTACTTTGCTACCGGTTTCGTCGATGATCTGGGCGTAGATGTGACTGTTGGTGCGATGCACCGACAGACGCAACATCTTGAGCTCCGCAATCTTTGCACGGGTTTTACGTGCGCGGCGGAGTCGAGCTTGGTTCTTGTCCATGATTCAGCCTCGATTACTTCTTCTTGGTTTCTTTCAATACGACAACCTCATCCGAATAACGTACGCCCTTGCCTTTATATGGCTCTGGCTTACGGTATTCACGGATTTCGGCTGCAACTTGACCAACTAGTTGCTTGTCGGCGCCCTTGAGGACGATTTCGGTTTGCGTCGGGGTTTCCACCTTCACACCCACAGGCATTGTATGCGCAACTGGATGAGAAAAGCCGAGAGTCAAGTTCAAGACATCGCCTTGAGCTTGAGCACGGTAACCAACGCCTACCAGCAAGAGCTTACGCTCAAAGCCTTTAGAAACGCCTGCTACCATGTTGTTTACCAACGCGCGCAATGTACCGGACATAGAGCGAGCATGCTTAGATGCACTCTTGGCGGCAAATTGTACGGCATTGTCCTCAACCTTAACGTCAACATCAACGCAAAGTGCTTGCGTCATTGTGCCGTGCGGGCCCTTCACAACGATTTCACCAGCTGCGAATTGAACTTCAACGCCTGCCGGGATAACTACTGGGTTTTTTGCTACGCGAGACATCGATTCACCTCTTTAAGCGACGACGCACAGAAGCTCGCCACCAATACCATTGGCACGTGCTTTGCGATCTGTCATTACGCCTTTGGAGGTGGACAAAATAGCCACACCCAGACCGTTCATCACCGTTGGGATTTCTGTTGCACCTTTGTAGATGCGCAGACCCGGCTTGGACACACGGTCCAAACGCTCGATAACCGGACGACCAGCGTAGTACTTGAGTTCGATGGTCAGAACAGGCTTAACTTCACCTGCGACTTCAAACGATTCGATATAACCTTCATCTTGCAACACGCCAGCAATAGCTAACTTCAGTGTGGACGACGGCATTGTAACTTGTGCCTTGTCCGCACGTTGTGCGTTGCGAATACGGGTTAGCATATCGGCGATAGGATCATGCATTGCCATGTTTTATCTCTCCTATTACCAGCTAGCCTTGACCATGCCAGGAACTTCACCCTTAAAGGCGAGTTCACGTAGCTTGATACGGCCGAGTCCGAATTTGCGATACACGCCACGACCACGACCAGTAATCGAACAACGATTTACTAGACGTACTGGGCTTGCATTACGCGGAAGCTGCTGGAATTGCAAACGAGCAGCAAAACGCTCTTCGTCAGATGCATTCTGGTCATTGATGACCGCCATCAGCTTTTCACGCTTGGCGGCGTACTTAGCGACGGTTGCACGACGCTTTTCCTCACGCTTAATCACTGCGACTTTAGCCATGGTTGCCTCAACTCTTGAATGGGAACTTGAAGCAAGCGAGTAAAGCACGCGCTTCTTCATCGGATTTAGCTGTAGTGGTAATCGTAATATTCATACCACGTAAAGCGTCAATCTTGTCGTATTCGATTTCTGGGAAAATGATTTGCTCACGCACGCCCATATTGAAATTTCCACGACCGTCAAACGATTTACCACTCACACCGCGGAAATCGCGCACACGTGGCAAAGCAACCGTTACCAGACGATCCAAAAATTCGAACATGCGTTCGCGGCGCAAAGTCACTTTGCAGCCAACCGGATACCCTTCACGAATCTTGAAACCAGCAATCGACTTTTTAGCTACAGTAACAACCGGCTTTTGACCAGCAATCTTCACCAAATCACCAACAGCATGATCCATCACTTTCTTATCCGCAATCGCTTCGCCAACACCCATGTTAATGGTAATTTTGTCGATACGTGGAACTTGCATGATGGACTTATAACCGAACTGCTCAACCAGCTTCGGAATTACTTGATCTTTATAAAACTCTTGCAGACGTGCCATTTTTCATCACCCCTTAGCCGCCAACCACTTCGCCACTAGACTTAAAGAAACGAACCTTGCGGCCATCCTCTAAAGTCTTGAAGCCAACGCGATCAGCCTTGCCCGTTGCAGTGTTAAACAAGGCAACATTAGAAATGTGAACCGGCATAGTCTTTTCGACAATACCGCCCTGTACACCGCGCATTGGATTTGGCTTTTGGTGTTTTTTCACCACATTAACGCCTTCAACAACGACACGATCTTCAGCCGGGATTACGCGCAGCACTGTACCGCGCTTGCCGTTGTCCTTGCCTGTGATAACGATGATTTCATCGCCTTTGCGAATCTTGTTCATGCCCGTCCCCTTACAACACTTCTGGCGCAAGTGAAACGATTTTCATAAATCGTTCATTGCGCAGCTCACGAGTAACTGGCCCAAAAATACGGGTACCAATTGGCTCAAGCTTGGCATTAAGGAGAACTGCAGCGTTGCCATCAAACTTGATAAGCGAACCATCAGCACGGCGTACGCCCTTAGCGGTGCGAACCACTACGGCGCTATATACGTCACCTTTTTTAACACGACCACGAGGGGCAGCATCTTTAATGGCAACCTTAATAATATCGCCCACCGAAGCGTAGCGACGCTTGGAACCACCAAGAACCTTAATGCACATTACTGAACGTGCACCAGTGTTATCAGCAACTTCAAGCCTAGTTTGCATTTGAATCATTGAAACAAACCTCCAACTTTTTCCGCCTATAATCTCGGCAAGACCGAGTCGCTCGGCAAAACCGAGCATTAGCAGCTAGTTTTGGATCCCGTAGGGAAGAACTCCATACACAACATGTGTTATATATGGATAAGAAAGCGGGCATTGTACATAAAGCACAATACCCGCGCAAGCACGTATTAAATATTAATTACGAGCTTTCTCTACCAGCGTCGTCACAGCCCAATTTTTTGTTTTGGACAATGGACGAATTTCTACGATTGTAACCAAATCACCTTCGTGATATTGATTGCTTTCGTCATGCGCATGGTATTTTTTGGAACGACGCATCATCTTGCCGTAGAGCGGGTGTTTAACCAGACGCTCTACCAACACGGTAACAGTCTTATCCATTTTGTCGCTGACGATACGGCCTGTCAGTTCGCGCTTCAGTTTAGCTTCAGACATCGTTAAGCCGCCTTCTGAGCCATGATGGTATGAACGCGCGCAATATCTTTGCGCACACGGTTGAGTTCGCTTGGCTTGGCCAGTTGACCCGTCGCATGCTGCATACGCAAGCTAAATTGCGCCTTCAACAATGCGGTCAACTCAGCCTTCAGCTCTTCAACAGATTTCTGATGTAGTTCAGCAGCTTTCATCGTTGTCCCGCCTGACGAGTGACAAAGGTAGTCGCGAATGGCAATTTAGCAGAAGCAAGACGGAAAGCCTCGCGTGCAACTACTTCATCAACACCATCCAACTCATACAATACTTTGCCTGGTTGAATCTCAGCAACCCAGTAATCTGGGCTACCCTTACCATTACCCATTCGCACTTCAGCGGGCTTGGTAGATATTGGCTTATCTGGGAACGTACGAATCCATACACGGCCACCACGCTTAATATAACGCGTGATCGCACGACGGGCGGATTCAATCTGACGTGCAGTCAGACGACCACGACTTGTGGCCTTGAGCCCAAACACACCAAAAGCAACGCTGTTACCACGAGTAGCAATACCCGTGTTACGGCCCTTCTGGACCTTGCGATACTTAAGTCTAGTTGGCTGCAGCATTACGTGGCCCCTTCCGTGCGTTTTTCTTCTGAGCTTCAGGTGCTGGTTCAGCAGCCTTTTCGCCCGGCTTCATTTCGCCTTTATAAACCCAAACCTTGATACCAATAATACCGTAGGTGGTTTTGGCTTCAGAAGTAGCGTAATCAATATCAGCACGCAGGGTATGCAAAGGCACACGGCCTTCACGATACCACTCGCAGCGCGCAATTTCGATGCCGTTCAAACGACCTGACGACATGATTTTGATACCTTGGGCACCAAGGCGCATTGCGTTTTGCATTGCACGCTTCATTGCACGACGGAACATAACGCGCTTTTCAAGTTGCGCGGAAATACTATCAGCAATAATTTGTGCATCGATTTCAGGCTTACGCACTTCTTCGATGTTTACATGCACGGGCACATTTAAGATTTTTTGCAGCGCTTTCTTAAGCTGCTCAATATCCTCACCCTTCTTACCAATCACCACACCAGGACGAGCCGTGTAGATAGTGATTTTAGCGTTCTTAGCCGGACGCTCGATTACGACACGACTCACCGAAGCACTGGCCAGTTTCTTTTTCAGATAATCGCGTACAGCGATGTCCTCATTGAGCATACCGGCAAAATTGCTACTGTTGGCGTACCAACGCGAAGCCCAGTTCTTGGTGACGGCGAGACGAAAACCCGTCGGATGAACTTTCTGACCCATAGTCGCTCCTTAATCGCCAACAATCAATGTGATATGGCAAGTTTGCTTCTCGATACGATTGCCACGGCCTTTGGCACGTGCGCTGAAACGCTTAAGAGAAGGCCCCTTATCCACAAAAATTGTGGTCACTTTGAGTGCGTCGATATCGGCGCCTTCATTGTGCTCAGCATTGGCAATAGCGGATTCCAAAACCTTCTTAATTAAAACTGCGCCCTTTTTAGGGCAGAAGGCCAGGATGTTCAACGCCTGCTCTACCGGCTTGCCACGGACTAGGTCAGCGACCAGCCGCGCTTTTTGGGCGGAGAGGCGAGTGTTGCTTAATACAGCAGATACTTGCATGTCTTCACCTTATCGCTTGGCTTTTTTGTCCGCAGCATGGCCTTTGAACGTGCGGGTGAGTGCGAACTCGCCCAGCTTGTGTCCAACCATGTTTTCGTTCACATATACCGGAACGTGCTGCTTACCATTGTGAACTGCAATTGTCAGACCAACGAAGTCTGGCAACACAGTAGAACGGCGTGACCAAGTTTTCACTGGACGCTTGTCGTTCGCCGCGCGGGCAGTTTCCACCTTTTTAATCAGGTGCAGGTCAACGAATGGGCCTTTTTTAATAGAACGTGCCATTTACATTACCTCTTGTTCGCGGGACGACGACGCACGATCATATTGCTTGTGCGCTTGTTGCGACGAGTGCGATAGCCCTTAGCAGGCTGGCCCCATGGACTTACTGGAACACGACCTTCACCAGTACGACCCTCACCACCACCGTGCGGGTGATCAACCGGGTTCATAGCAGTACCACGTACGGTTGGACGAATACCCAACCAACGCTTAGCACCTGCTTTACCGTAGGAGCGAAGGTTATGCTCTTCGTTACCTACCTCACCGATTGTTGCACGGCAATCAACGTGAACCTTGCGGATTTCGCCCGAACGCAAACGCAACTGAGCGTAAGCACCTTCACGAGCCAACAACTGAACACCTGCACCAGCAGAACGCGCCAACTGAGCGCCTTTACCTGGCTGCAATTCGATGCAGTGAATAGTGGAACCAACTGGGATATTGCGAATAGGAAGGGTATTACCCACCTTAATCGGCGCATCCGAGCCAGAAATCACAGTCATATCAGCCTTCAGGCCTTTAGGAGCAATGATGTAACGACGCTCACCATCAGCGTAGCAAAGCAACGCAATATTAGCGGTACGGTTAGGATCGTACTCAAGACGCTCAACGCGACCTACGATACCATCCTTGTCATTGCGCTTAAAGTCGATAAGACGATAATGCTGCTTATGACCACCACCCATATGACGGGTTGTGATCACACCACGGTTGTTACGACCAGCAGTCTTGCTTTGCGATTCGAGCAAAGGAGCGTACGGAGCACCTTTGTGCAGATCCGAGTTCACAACCTTGACGACGGCGCGGCGACCGGGGGACGTCGGTTTTACTTTTACCAATGCCATTTTCAGTCTCCTTTACTGCGCTGCCGCGAGGTCGAGTTCTTGGCCTGCAGCCAGGCTAATATAAGCCTTTTTCCAGTCCTTGCGACGACCTACGGTACGACCAAATTTCTTGCCCTTGCCCTTGACATTCAATGTCGACACACCTTCAACCTTCACTTTAAAGAGAAGCTCAACAGCGGCCTTGATTTCTGCCTTGGTAGCGTCCGTGGAAACACGGAAAACAACTTGGTCATTCTTTTCAGCCACAAAAGTGGTCTTTTCTGACACGATAGGTGCCAAAAGAACTTGAAGCAGACGATTTTCAGAGAATTGCATCATGCGTACAACTCCTCAAAAGCTTGCAATGCTTCACGAGTGATAACCACTTTCTTATAACGAACGAGGCTCACTGGATCAGCTTGCGATGGCTCAAGGACCAGAACGTGCGCAAGATTGCGCGACGCAAGGTACAAGTTCTCATCCAACTCTTTAGTAATAATCAACACGGAGTCCAACTGCATAGCAGCTAGCTTCAGTGCAAACGCCTTAGTCTTGGGTGTTTCAGCAATAAAGCTTTCCACCACCACCAGACGCTCTTCACGAACCAGTTGCGACAAGATGGTCGCAATACCAGCGCGGAACATCTTACGGTTAACTTTTTGGGAGAAGTTCTCGTCTGGGCTATTCGGGAAAGCACGACCACCACCACGCCATAGCGGGGAAGAACTCATACCAGCACGAGCACGACCAGTACCCTTCTGCTTCCAAGGCTTTTTGGTCGAGTGACTTACGTTATCACGACCTTTTTGAGCACGATTGCCGCTACGAGCATTTGCGAAGTATGCGGTCACTACTTGGTGAACCAACGCCTCGTTAAACTCGCGTGCGAACAGTGCATCGGAACCAGCAACAGCGGCTTGCGCCTCGCCAGCAGCATTGATGACTTTAAGATCCATTACGCACCTGCCTTCACACTCGGACGAACAACGACGTCATTGCCCTTGCAGCCAGGGACAGCACCCTTAACTA
>Ga0247722_10000242_pt1 | contig 35518 bp, 31 predicted proteins | sample MSEWelMarce3H_FC_FD_189094 | JGI IMG/M metagenome (GOLD analysis project Ga0247722, IMG submission 189094) | Subsurface sediment microbial communities from gas well in West Virginia, United States - MSEEL Well Study Marcellus 3H_FC | ecosystem: Environmental > Terrestrial > Deep subsurface >... | reverse complement strand
AAATCTTTTAGCCCTTCCGGCTTAAAATTCGAAAATAAAATTTATTCCACTCTCGACAAACAATCCTTCTTTATTAATATTAGTGACTTCCATTTTGAAGTTGATATGGGACTTCTCGGGTGTAACTCTAAACTCATTTGGCACGACATTTTTTATCAAATTATTCATATCATCTCTTTAAAACCACATAAAAAAGGATTTATTGTATGTAAAAATTTCCATGAAATACATAACGAATTATTAGAGATTTTCTATAGTTATATGAATGTTTTATCGTTTAGTTCTGCGTTTATACAGCGTAACTTTGACGTTGATGAAAACACACACGACTCTTCAAATACAAACTATAGCAAACCTATCGATCCTCTTATTGACGTTAAATTTATTATATTGACTGAGCATATTAGTTTTATTCCAACTAACATATTAAATAAATGTAAAATTCATTCATTTTCACGACCATCCAAAGAAAAGATTATCCAAGGAATCGGTATTCAAAAAGCGGGATTAAATCGAAGAAAAATAAAACAAATTCTCGATGAAAAGACCGATTTTAATGATGAAAACAAAATATCAAATCTCAAAGAAGTTTATTCATATGCGTTAATGAAATCAAAGGACGACATACCAAAAGATATTTTTTATATAATATGTGACAATGTTATAAAACAAATCGATTCTTTGGTTATTTTAAATAATGCCACTATATTCACCGATTATCCGCAATATCGTGATATAATATATGATATATTGGTTTATAATTTAGATTTATTGGACGCAATACGTTATATTTTATTCTATTATTTAAAGAAAGACCATATAAAAATAGAATATATCAATGAGTTATTAACTCAATTAAATAAATTTATGTTTCAATATGAGAATAATTATCGTTCATTTTTTCATTTAGAATATTTCCTTTTTTATTTGGTTGTTTGTTTACAAAAGTCAAAGAAATAAAGAAGGGTGAGTATGGGTGGGAGTGGGAATGGATATAGAGGGGGAGTATGGGTGGGGCGTCGTCGACATTCAAATTTTCAACTATTTTACATTTTTAAAATAGTTGAAACTATACGTGAGGTATCTTTTATACCCACATATAAAATTAATAATCCATTCTCACTGAAATCCCCACGTGTTATCAAATACTGGTTGTAAACAAGAGAGGGAGGGGGATGGTACCCTTAGACGGAAGGGTTAAAATTTAGTTTTTATGATGAAATATAATAAATAATATATACAAATGGAGGAACAAGATATACCCCCTATTTATTTAGAATATGGAGATATAATTAAAATACACGCACCGTCAAATATTGAACTTCATCAACAATCATTTTTCATTAAATATATTGATTCTACTAGTAAAATTAGTTTAATAAACACATCGACATTATACCCATATACACTTTATTATAATGAAGAGGACTCGAGTAAACTGAGGGACGAATCAATAGAACAAATAGAAATTATATGGAAATCGCCATTAAAAGGGTATATAGCACAAAATGGACTAGAATTACATAAATGGATTGACATCCATTTTGGAGGCGATTATCCTGTCATTTTTACAGGTGAAATCACAGAAATACAGGATGACCAAATGGAAATTACTTTATATCCCAGTTTAGACGTAATATATATCGACTTTGAGTATAAAGGTCTTCCAGAAGATAAATCGATTGAGAAAATCGTTTTTCGGCAAAAACCTAAATATATTGAGACAACCCAAAAATTAAACGATGAGATAGTCGAAACTCAAGGGGAAAGCGATAACGAAGCGGATGAAGAGGAGAAAGAGGGGGATGAATCTATATTATTAGTTCCTGACGATTATGAGCTTGAAGCCAATGTGAAAGACACGTTACACAATATGTATATTGATGCGAATGACATTGTCTTTGATATGGAAGATATAGAAATTGTAAATCAGATTGTTGAGGTGGATTCAAAAAATAAAATTTATAGTTTGGATGAACAAGTAACTAATTTACTGGATGAATTACTTTCAACCATACCGAACAATTCACGCACAAAATCGGTGATGGATAACATACAGCGAATTATAGTTCATTTTAAACGATTAAGAGAAGAATTTTCAAAGATAGATAAATATGGTAATATAGAATCACCTTTAATATTGGGAACAGGGTATAAACCGTTAGTAAAAAAGATACAGTCTCTTTCTTCAAATTTACGTTGGATACTTCCAGTTGTTTCGGTAAATAAGACGCTTTATACGGAAGATGCTACAGAAGATGAACCGCCGTTCGTAGGGGCTGGAATAGGAGAAGAAAATATAGATCAAAAAGCGACTCCCCACGTTACAAATCTCATTGATAATTTAAAAGAACTCACCAATGTTCAAACCAATTATTTCAAAAACACTAATAATGACGGGGCGATGTCAAAGTATTCGCGGTTATTAAAATCAACGGAAAAAATATCACTACCATATTCAAACAGTGAAACATTATCGAATGAAAGAAATATAATTGAACAAAAACCGGTTGAAGCGGATATAGAAGCAATAATAGACAATTTACAAGAATTCAAATCCATCGTATATAAAAAATCAGCGATTAATATACAGAAATATGTAATACAAAAATACAATTTGGGTACATCATTAAACTGGATAGAAGGAAAAAAACACACAAAGAAAACACAAATAACACCAAATGAAACGATTCATATAAAATCGCTGTTAATGATGCCGGAAGAAATCGTCCGTTTTTCAAAGATAGATTTACCAAATACGAATATTTTAACACGTTCACTTTATTCTCAAAATTACCCAATGTTCTATAAAATATTTAATAATAAAACAGAAAACCGATTGGAAAGAATTCCAGTTCCGATTGGCAATGAAGACATACCAACCGGTCGAAGGAAACAGACATTAAACGATGAATTCAACCACGAGAAAAGAGAAAGCGAGACAAATATACCGTTTCTTTCAAATTTCAAAGACTTTACGATTGACAGGATAGGCGAAGTACTCGACCAGGTAGGTGAAACAGACTCGCGAAAATACGAACGTTTTTTACAGAAGATTGTTCCAAACACATATGATTTAATAGGACTTATTCAAAGATATTTGCCGAAAACAAAACTAAACGGGTTTTCATTGTTAGAAATAGTCGGGATACTTGAACCATTCGCGATTTATTCTTCAAATATAACATACAACTCTTATGTTCGAATTCGATATTTTATTAAACAAGCAATTGTAAATTGGAAAACCCACCAATCAGAATATCAAAAGGAATATAGACTTATTCGCGAGAAAAAATGGGACACTGGCGACAATATTGCTCAACCTTTCTTTGAATTATTTAAAGAAAACCTTGGATTACAAAATCAATATTATACAAATTATAAATCGGCATTTGAAAAGTTTATTCGTCGTGGGATAGGACACCCCGAAGGAGGCACGAGGGCATCAAATATGATATTTTACGATGAATTGGGGGATACTTTTATACCGCCTCAAGTGATGGGATTAAGGACGAGTGAAATATTAAATACTATATTGAATACTGATTCTGGAAAAACAACAACCACCGCTCTTCGTATTTTACTGACATCTTTGACAATTCCAGATAGATTAATTGAAAGTGTTTTAAATGAAAATGAAGAATTAACTCCCGATGAGATGGAAAAAATAAAACCAGGGGATTGTTCGCGCCGTTTCTTAACTAAAAAATATAAATCGTTACGTGATTTACAGAATGACAACCACAAGGAGATTTATTACGACAAGGATTTGGATAAAACGGCGTATGATTTATTAACAAAGGAATTAAAATCAAAGAAACTAACTATACCCGCCCCCGAATTTTTGGATTATTTCGCTGAAAACCTTGTTCAAAAAGCCGGTGTTCCGCGTAATATCTCTCTCGAAATGGCAAATGATATAATTAGAGGCAAGAAGCAGGTTATGGAGGGTGAATATGCCGTATTAGAAACGTACCCTATTATTTCGGTTAAAAGTCGGCGATTAGAGGAAGAGGGAGATACAAACGCGGAAGAGACGGTTGATAAGCACGATATAGTAAAAACATATTATATTCGAACAAGAAATGTATGGAAAAGGGACGATACAATCGACGAAACCATTTTTATGGATAATAATACCCTTCTTTGTAACTTGACTGAACCAAACAGATGTGTTAAACGAACAAAAACAGATGTATGTCAAGAAACGGAAGAAGCCCGGCGCGAAATATTGGCAAAAACAAGGGCATCTCTTTTTAAGGAATTCGATGAACGGTTTGACGAATCGATGGATTCTTTAAAAGAAAAACTGGAAAAACAACTAAAATCAAATATTGTCCGTTCAAAAAAAATCGAACAAATGAAAGAAATACAATTATTCAAAGAAAATAAATACGCATTTGATTTGGGTGAAATAGACAAACATTCTATTAACGAAAGAACGGGACAACACTCAAAATGGGAAGTGTTATTAGAAAAAATCCTATCGCAACCCGACTTTGTTAAGAAACAGAATGATATATTAACATTCACTGACAAATTTACACGTGAACCGATGGTAGATAACTTAGGTGAATCACCCTATTGGTTTTACTGTTGTGAAACGAACTTGAAATTATTACCGATATATATATACGAATTAGCAAAAGCGTTTGTTGTAGGTGGAAGTGATGAATACGCGTTGAAACTCAAAGAGATTGTGCGTAAATATGGGACATTAAGTGAGGATGGTGATTCTATTGTGGACGGGATCGGTGGAAGTGGTCGTATTATACAAAAAATCGATTTCGTAGAAGAAGAATTGTTTAACGAGGCGGGGTTTAAGATTCAAACAAAAACAACAATTGAAAAAGACATAGATGCCATCGTAAGTAACGCATTGGGGGGAGATTCAATACCTGTATCCGGAAACACTAAAAACGTAAAACCACCGCGAGTCTTTGAAAACGAGACGAATGAGACTATATATAATATTTTGACAACTATATGTCGTAATATAGGTATATCTCCTGACGGTATTGAGAATGATGTAATACGTATTTCAAGTGAAACAGTTAATGTGGTGGTTGCGAGTGAAAAGAAATATATAGAAAAAATGAAAAAAGTAGAAAAACCGAAACCATATATTCAATATCGCAATCAAAATATCATATTAATTGTCGCTTTCGTGACACTAGTTGTCATACAGTCCGCCGTCCCCCCCTTTCAGCCGGAAAATACTGTCCCTGGGTGTGTTCTTTCATTCGCAGGTTTTCCGTTAGAAGGAGGAGAAGACGGAAATACCGACGGACTCCGTTATCTGGCGTGTGTATTGAATGTTTCGAAAAGTTCGATTGGTGTATGGTCAGCTATACAGTCAATTAAAAATCCGATTCAAACATTCATGGACGCTATGATAAAATCTATATCAAAACATGTTATTCAACGAGAGGATGTATTGACGTTGTTTTCAAAGAAACGTGAGTTTTTAATTTTAAATCCCGAAAGTGGGATAGGCGGGGAAGGAAGAATACCGAAAGCCCATACTATTCAAAAATGGACGACATTTTTACCACCATTAATTCATTACAAAATCGCCGTCAAATTGTTAAGTTCTCCTCTACCCGACACTTTTTTTCAGGGGTTTAAACGTTCTTTGACGAAAGGCGAATCTATACAATGGCAAGAGCTCGGGTTGGTGAAAACGAAAATGATTGAATATACTTTTGCGATTATAGAATATATTAATAATATTGTAAAGAAAAGTAGTCCGTTGTTAAAGACAGTTAACTCAGTCCCCTTTTTACAAAACTCGTGTTGTAATGAGTCGAATGGTGCGGGGGGAGGTGGCGATAAAGAGCCGAATCAAACTGTATTGGGTTATTTTGCCAATAAAGAACCGGATATTTCCAGATATATAGAAATTGTTTCGAAACTTTCAACCTCAATCAGGTTAAATGACGCTCTGTCATTCGCCAATATTTATGTTCATGCGGTTGAAACAGCACGTAGATCTACTATAATACCGATAACTGGTCATTCCGTTGAAAATATATATCAATCTTTTATTCATTATTGTAAATTTGACAACGAAACTGTGCCTATACCGGATTATTTGAAATCGTTCGTTTCAAGCAAACCATCGTCCAATTATGATACAAATTGGTCCATACTGGAGAAAACAAAGTATTTAAAAGAAAACGGGAAAAATTACACAATAACCGACCTTGATCGATTATTAAGATTAGTGAATAATCGTAATGCGATTAAAACCGATGTCATTACATCGGCAGTTCCGGTTCCCGTTCAAATACCTAATATTGAAGCGATGGAGGAATATATAAGTTATTTAGATGACACCCAAATGGTGTCAACCGGTGTAATCGAAGAACCACTAAAAAAACACCTTCGTGCGGTTCTTACCAAATATTTGCCAAACACGATGAGTCAAACGGACAGCGAAGAAATCGGTTCATTAAAGAATTATTTGATATATTCGAATGGTAAGATGACAGAATCTATATATGACTTCTTTGACGAATACCGTGGAAGTATCGATTTACGACGAATAGAGGATGCGAAGATATTTATACAGGATTTTGCTGTATGGGAAGATGATACAGATGAAAAAATGGCGACAATGGTTCGGTTTACTAAAAATGTAATACATGATTTATCGATTGTATTTCCAACAATGATACGAGAAAATAAACCTACTTTTAAAACCGTACCGGTTCATTGGGAATTGTCAATATTTCATAGGGGGGATGTTGATAAATTTATAGAAATGTATTACGTGCCTTTATTGAAGTTTATGGGGGATAATTCTATAAACGAATTATTGGGTCAAACAATAGATTCATTAAATGTATTGGTACGGTTTATTGATTATATACCGATTATTACTCCATTAAGAAAGACGGGGGTGAATGAAAAAGGGGATATTAAAGAATATGCGTTTTATTCCGTCTTTGACAAAGACACTATATATTTGTTATTCAAGTATTTGTTTAATTCTGTTTTGTATGAATATTTACAGAAGAGTAACGACCCCGATGTGTTGAAAACGGACAGTATCAATCTTCGTAATCAAAAAAAAGCAAATATTAAGAGAAATACGGACTCTACTGAAGAGACAAAGGGTGTGGAGGTGGAGGTTGGGATGATTGGTGAAATCGCTGAAACTGAGGCTGAACGACTAAACGGAATACAACTGCGGGGGGGAGAGTTGGAAAACATAAAGAAAAAGACGGTGGAATTGTTGGTATCATTTTTGTCAATTGAAAAAGATACAAAAACCGCAATAAATAAATCCTATAAAACAGTAAATGACCGTGTTATAAGAACAAAACTGGATGAAAAAAAGACAATTACCGATTATTTTAAAGATATGATGGATGACGAAAGAAAGTTGGAATATACATTGAAGAAAATGAAAATGGGGCGTTGGAATTTAGGAATGCAAAAGGGAGTATTTGAGTACGATAAAGGTATATATGACAAAGAACACAATGATATAGTTAATTTATTAACACGAGAAGGAGGGAGTACAGGTGCGTTAAATGATTATGTAATTCATCCTGAAGAAAAACGATTGGATGTGACGGATTTAGAGATGGAAGAAAAACGAATGGCAGACGACGAATATGAAAAAGAAGAATGGGATATTCAAAATCTTGGGGTGGATTATATGAATGGAAATTATTATGGGGAGGATGATGCGGTAGAAGACCGCGATTTTGTAGATGATTAAAAAAGATATTATTATTATTGCTTCGTGAATTTAAAAATTAATTTTTAGTTTATTATTAAAATATTAACACATTAATAATATATACTCGTATTATATAATGTTCCGAAGAAGTAAAGGTATGTTCAGTAGAGGTAAAGGTACAGTGTATAAGATGCCAAATCCATCATCATATAATGGGCAAGAAACCAATATTAAACGTAGAACGTTTTTAGACCCAAATGGGAAGTTGATTGAACTGTTTCGAGCGGATACTACACCAGTCACACGCCCCAAGAAAAGAAGTGTTAGAAAACTTGTAACAGATTTTTTAAAAAAGTGTAATCTAGAAACATTAAAACCCCCATCGGAAATACCGGATGAATATTGGAAATATAGATATAAACTTGATAACGATCCGGGTGATAACAAAGAATCACTTTGTCGTAAAGAGAATAAAAGTCTTGAAAAAATAAAACATTTCATAGATACGACTAATAAGTTAGATATAGCCAGTACGTTTAGAGATTTAAAAACCAATAATGAGCAGAGACAATTTGACCCTATCAATAAGACAATTAATAAATATGATAGGTCAATTTGGCGTATTACATATACACCTAAAAACGATGACGACGATATTAATAATAGTTCAGAAAAATTGTATTTCACCCCATCTGAAGGTTCTAGAGGTGGTAAGTACAATAAAACTAAAAGTAAAGGTAAAAAACAATATCCATTAAGAAAACGTAAATTTACAGTCAAATATAAACAACGTTAACTATTTAACCCGCAAATTTGCACATTAACCTTTATTTAAAACATGCATTTTATAAATTTATATGACTTTATAAAATAATTAAGACTAATAATGGTATTGTAATTGATAATATTATTTAATGTATGGGTTCACACGTTAAATCAAATAATGGGTTTAAGCGTTTATAATATTAAATACACTTTGTTATAAAAATCATTGTTTTTGATATTGAATATAATATAAAATAATTAAAATTCCGCCCTTGCTCCCCAGCAAACCACCAAATATGAAAAAATACCTAAAATAATACATACCAGCCATATAGGAACAACGGTTTTATTCATATATCCAATACCAAATTGTTTAAAACTCCCGTCTTTGTTGTAAATGATGGCGGGGCGGGTAATATGTATTATTAAAAGAAAAACGACAAATACCAATATACTAAATGATACTTTATGGATTTGTAACATTCTTTGTATATTCATTTTATATAGTTGATAAATATTTTATACTAATAATAGATGTAAAAACAGTAGCAATATAAAACCATGACAAAATACCAATTGTATTTTTACCAGAAACTAATCTCGTTAATTTATTATTATCGTTATCTAAATCTATCTTAAATGGATTATCATTATCATTGTATTTACTATTAAAACTGTCAATATCTTTTCCAATGGTATATTCATTATTAAACAATGTTAATAACACGTTTTTATTTGGTGTAAATATATCTGTATTATAATGAGCGATGTTAAATTTAAATATATTATTTAATTCTGAACTAGTTAATGAGTAATACATGTAACCGATAGAATTGGCAAAAACATTTATAAAGGGGGTAAATAAAAGAAAAAGAGAAGTCGGTACTAGTGTGAAACATAATATAATTGCTGTAACAGCACATGCTTTATTTATATTTTGACCACCTAAACAGAAACAATAAATCCAAAATACAATAAATACAAATAAAACTCCAAATACCACGGCAAAAAGAATAAATATTTTTGAATAAATACTGAAACCATACAGACCACTCACCGAAAATAACGTAAATATAGCAAATATCCCCCCCCACATTAAAACGACCGGTATTGGTTGTATAACATTAAAACTGTTTAATTCAGTTGTGGTTAATCCCATATTATATATGATATACAGGAAACCTAATGTGAGTTTTAATTTATCTTCCAAATTCACGTAAGGATTCTGCCAAATTATCTGTTATTGGTAGATTTGACAAACTATTCATTGTTTCTGCTTGGTGTTGCTTAACCTGTTGAAAATATCGTATTTTTTCTAATACTATTTCCTGTTCTTTGGCGCGTTTTCTTTCTAAATCTATTTTATTCGGTTTTTTTTTCCAACAAAAATATAGGGTTGTTCCAAATACAAAGACGAACCCTATAAATACCGCTATATTTAAAACATAAGAGTATATTTTTACTCGATTTTCGTGGCACTTTTGAAGAGAATAATAGAGATAATTTTTAACGCTATTTTCAATTAATTTTGGCGTATTCATTTGAAAGAAATGTATAAATTAATATTATAACAAAATAAATATATTATAAAATATAACAATGGATACAGGGGAACGAACATTCGATACAGGAAGGTTTGACATAGGAGAACAAACAATCGATACAGATCTCTCAAGTGTTATGAATACAGCAAATGCCGTTTTTAAAGAACAATTAGGAGAAAAAACAATGAAGACCCGTAAAGGAAAAATAGTATCGGTTACACCACCGACTCCTAAATTTACAACATCAATAAAAATAAATGTAGTATTAAACGGACGATTAGATTTGTCTATTTTAAAGAATGAAGGTTATGACAGAGTTAAAGAAATACATTTCAAGGATGCTGGAACACCTCCAACGGGAGGATTGACAGAAATAGTTAATATTCCCGAAACGATTGAAATAATAAAATGTCAAGGAAACCGGTTAAAATCTATTTCTCCACTTTCATCCAAAATAAAAGAGCTCGATCTCGAACGTAATGAAATGACAGATATAGATTTTACTCGAATACCAAATTTAAAGAAAATAAATATATCAAATAATCAATTTCAGGAACTGAAAAATTTACCGGCGGGACTAAAATACATCAATTGTTCCTACAATGAAATACGATATTTAGATTTAGAGGGGACTACGGAGCTTACTGATCTCCATATAAACAATAATAAAATAGTTAGTATATTAAATATACCGGCTTCCTTAAAACACGTTTCATATTATAATAACCCATTGAAAGAAATTGGTGTATTTGATACTATACCGAATTTGGCTATATATGATGACAGGGGTGTGGTGAACAAAGTCCGTAAACCGGTGATTGAAGGTGTGGATGAAGAGGTGAAAGACGACGTTCTCGAAGACGAAATGAGTAAGTATGACAATCCCGATACTGTCGCTATCGATTCTGTTAATTATAAAGAAGCAATAACTCAGTATTTTAAAATGAAAAGGGATTATGAGTCAGGATTAAAATCGAAAATATCAAAGATCAAAAACCGTACTAAAGAAGATAAGAAAAAACGGCGTTTTTTACTCTCTTCTGTAAAAGGTAATTGTATAGTTTGTAAAAGAAACGTGGGAACTATCTTTAAAAAGAAAAACAATAACTATATAGCAATATGTGGTGACGTAGGTCGTAATCCTTGTCGACTGAATATACGTATATTCAATGGCGTTTCGTATAATTTCTTTGACGACATGCATTATTTTAAAGAATACACGGAGAAGGGGATGGAAGAGATAATTAAACAAAAAATGGATGTCTTGTTTAATTACTTGAGTGATAAAAAGGCAACCGTATTATTTGAACGGGCATTGAAGAAATATACTGATTATAATGATGGGTTTGCTATATTATATGATGAATATAAAAAAGTATATGAAAATCCAGCAAAAATAGAATTATTGCGACTGAAAAATGAACGTATATACTCCATTTTAGAAGAGATTGATGAAAGATTGGAAGAATATCGAAAAACGCCAACGAATAATGATTTAATACGAGAGGCAGTAGAGATTCAGCAAAAGGAGTTGATCCCGGCGATTGTTGCACTAAGAAATGTGAAATATGAAACAATGTCAGTTGTTTGCGATTTAGTGGAGAAGGAGGGGGGGGAGGGAGTCACGGTTGCTCCGAAATGTTCTTTGATACAGAGTGAATACAATATAGATAATTTTATTTATTTGGTAGAAGAACCGAAAGTAATTAGGTTTGATGTTTAAAATATAAATATGTAAAATATTTTTTATGAATTACACGATTTCATAAAGCCTCTTTTAAAACCCTTATTAATTTTTTTTACCGTTTAAGTCTTTACCGCAATATAAACGTGCGAGTGATTTTTTAATGTTTTGAATTTTAGAACTATTTAATGTATTTTTATATATGTATAAACGAGTTTGAAGGTGACTGGAACGGTTTTTGTTTTCATATTATATATTTACAAAACTACAGTTTTTCGAGCACCCTTTACCAATTTATCAGTAAATAATTGATATGGCTGTTATTAACATATTTGGGTTTGTAAAAACATTAAAACGTTATTTTTAATTGTAGTATAAATACACTAATTGGATTAAATGATTGTAAAAAATTGATTTTTATAAATTGAATATTGCTATAGGTATATTTAACAATACAATATTAAAAGTTACTTAGAATAAAATGGAAACACCGAGTAGAAATTGGCTAGTTCGCGTTGCTGATGGTTCAAATTTTAAAAATAGTTCACATTTATGTATATGGGGAATTCAAAAGCGTATTAAAACCTTCGCACTAGACGTTAAGGAAAATGACCGATTATGGTTCATTGTACAAAAAATGGCAAGTAATCAGAAACGTGGAAAAGTTATAGCAGTAGCACAGTTCGTCTCAATACAAAATCGTAGAGAAAATACAATAACAAATGAAGAACTAGGATGGGTAAATGCGGAAGATATTGACCGATTGGTATATTATAAAAACTTGATAAATTTAACAAATTGTCACGTATATTGTAATGTTCGCAACCAGGTATCAATTACATCATATGAAAAAAATAGAGAAAAATTTAATATTGACTTATACACTGAGTATAATTATATTGTGCGTTATCAAAACACAAGCGACCATATGTAAATAACATAGACTATGTATAAATATGTAAAATTATAAATACTTTTTTATAGTTAGTATCAATCAATCCGCGAAGGGTCTTTCTATCGCTCCCTCCGGTCGCTCAGGGGGAAAGGATCGTGTGAAAAGGTCTTTCTATCGCTCCCTCCGGTCGCTCAGGGGAAAGGATCGTGTGAAAAGGTCTTTCTATCGCTCCCTCCGGTCGCTCAGGGGGAAAGGATCGTGTGAAAAGGTCTTTCTATCGCTCCCTCCGGTCGCTCAGGGGAAAGGGAAGGGGCGTCCGGGGAAACCGTAGGTTTCCCGGAATTAGAACCAAAACTTCGGTTCAAGTTGTTTATATACCCGATCATTTTTATTGCTTTTTTCAAAAGGAACCGCAATCGTCGACTGGTCTTCTAAATACTTCATATAAAATTTCGTTTCATTATAAACAAATGGGACACAATAGTCTAAAACCAACCCATTTAGTCGTTCAACTTGTTCGGTGATTTTATCGGGGTGGTGTTCGGCGTAAGTTAAATAGGTCGAACGCATAATTATTTTTAGTGTATCTATATTTTGATTGGGGACAACATATTTACCTTTAGACATATCGTGAACACCCTTACGTATTGCGTTTTGTATAATTTGTATATTTTCACCTGAAAAAAATACTTGAGCGAGAACATTATTTTCCCATACATTTACCAATGCCTCCCTATATTCAGTTGCTTTGTTTTTTATGGAAATCTTTTCAAACATTTTAAATCGCACGTCTTTATCTTCTGGTTCTAAAATATTAACTCGTCCATTATATTTAATATTTTCATTGGTAAGTATTGGTTCTTTATTATAATAATCGATTGGTGTTCCAAATAATGACATATAATATAATAAATATTATATATTAATGGAGTATTTCTATATTGTCGTTAGTATAATAGCGGTTGTTGCCTTAATATTGGCATTAACATTTATCGGGTTAATGATACAAAACGGGAATAACACCCAAACATTTCCATCTAATACGTCTCAATGTCCAGATTTATGGATACCTGATGGTAGTTTTTGTCATTTTAATGGGAAAAATAATGGAAATTATTTAACACATACTACTGGTGTAGGTAAAATTATTGATAGTACTCATGTAAATAATATTGGGCAATTCTTAGGAGATGACAATAAAATTAAACATGGGAGTTATATCAATAGATATGATTTTTCACAAAAAGGAGAAACAGGTGGTGGTCGACCTGCCAAAGTAACAAACGATAAAGATGGTAAATTTTCCAGAGAAGAAGCTATAGAATATTACCCTATGAAAACACCACCATTTTTTACATTCGGAGGGTCAAAGAATACGAATTCAACCACAATAAACCCGTACGACCCACAATGGGAATCAACTGGATTATCAGCAAATTGTGCGAAAAAGAAATGGGCAACCACTAACAATATTCAATGGAGCGGAATTACACAATTAAACGTTTGCTAATATAAAATATTTACTAAGAGGAGGACGAAAAGTTACTTTTACTAAAATAATAAACATAATATATAAAATGGCGTTAAATATAGTAGAATTACCATATCTTATATTTAGATTAGCACCTATTATTATTGTTTCATTTTTTATTTTACAATCGTTATTAATGTGGGACTTACGCGGAGTTCTTTATTTATGTGGTCTTTTACTAACGTGTATTATAACAATATTTATAAGTAAGATATTAGCTATGTTTTTTCCAACTCAACAAACATCGACCGCAACCGCCTCCTCCACTACCGCCTCCACTACCGCCTCCACTACCGCCTCCTCCACTACCGCCTCCACTACCGCCTCCTCCACTACCGCCTCCACTACCGCCTCCACTACCGCCTCCACTACCGCCTCCACCACCTCCACCGCCACACCGAGCAAAAATTATAAATGTAGAACAATTACATTGGGTGAAAACGGAGAATATTATTCACAAATACCGTTAAATTTAGTAGTTTATAGTTTTACATTTTTCTACTTGTTAATATTTATATTAAATTTAGCGAATCCAAAATCAACAACGGTAGGAATTTTAAATACAAAAGATTATACACAAGAAAAAATAAACCAAGCATTAGTACAAAATATACCGGTATTAGTGATTTTTCCTCTATTAATTATAATAGAATTTATATGGCTCAGTATTAACAAATGTGTAGACGGTGATAATACAAACCAAGCGTACACTATAAATCTATTTGCGTATCTTTTAGCTGGAATTATTATAGGAGGAACGGGGGGTATAGCGTGGGCAGTTATGATAACATCAGTCGGAGTTCCAAGTCTACAATACATTATTTCTGGAAATAGTAATACTTGTTCTAGACCTTCACGAACAACGTTTCGGTGTAAGCCTATCAAATGAGACCTTTTTACAAATAAATTGTATTTAGACATTTGTTAGTATATAGGCTTCCCATCCCTCCCCCCTTATAGATTATTTCAATCTTCAAAATATTGAATATTATCAGTAAACCATTTTTTAAGCGAAGATGTTAATCTTTCGCGATGCAAGTCATCTGCTAAATATCGAATATTTTTCGATTTTTTATTATATTCAATTAAAAAGTTATATATAATATTTTTAGTAATAGCAGTTTTGTATTTTACTAATTCTTCATATTTGAAAATAGGATATTCTTTACGTGAATTTACGTTATTATGAAAATCGAATAAAAGCATTATAAGGTCTTCTTTTGTTCGAATAGTGTTAAAATTAATCGAGTTTAAATGAGATTTTGCGTGTTCGGCACATTTTGGACAAGGTAAGTTTAAACAAATAGAATATATAGAATCTAAGAGTCCTGCCCTTATTTCTAAAAAACGATGTTCAATTACTTTTTCCGCCAAAGTATGAAATAAATTCCACGTTGGTTTTCCCCAAGTCATAACATTTTCATTTTTAGGGAGGGTTTTAGGGTCAATAAATGTTGGTTGATGAGGAAGCGCTATTGAGGGGGGTATTACATTATTGAATGAGAATGGTCTGAATACACGCGGTGTTGTTAACTGTATATTTTGGGTAACGTTTACTGGAAGAGGATTTGGTGATTGGAGTGATGGTTGTTGTAATTTATTAAATAAAAAATTCATTCCTTATAAAAGGTATATAAATAATATATAATATTTAAATTTATACTAATGACTGAAGAAGATTGTATTTCTGACATTTCATCTTCTACAGTGGAAGTAAAAGGCGACACTCCTTCTTCAAATACAATCAATAAAGATATATTGGTATCTATTATCCGTGAATGGGTTAAGAATGACAATGAAATACGCAAACTCAAAGAACAACAAAATATGCGTAAAACCGCAAATAAAACATTAACCGCAAAGTTAATTGAAATAATGCGTTCTAATAATTTGGATTGTTTTGATATTAATGATGGTTGTATATTATATAAAAAATCCAACATAAAAAAACCACTTTCAAAGAAGACATTATTACAATTATTGAACGACTTTTACAAAGACGATACATCAAAGGCGGGGGAAGTAAGTTCTTTCTTAATGGAGAATCGCGAAGAAATTGTAAAAGAACGTATAGTTCGTAAAATAATATAAGATATAAACAAACTAATTAATTTTGTAAAATAAGTAAATTAAATAACATAAAATTGATTAAATAGTTATAATAGGTAATTACACTAATCAGTTCAATAATACATATTTAAGATGTACTTACCAATGAAATTAAAACAGTCTGTTGTAAGTATGTTGCTACAATATAAAATTAATAATAATAAATGGCGGAGTCACTTGTCGGCAAACCCGAATGCGTATACGATGCTGTCTGAGAATCAGCATGATATTGATTGGATTTATTTCTCTAAAAATACCCACCCTATTGCTATTATCTCTTTACAAACTACGATTAAAAAAAAGTTAGATAAATACAATATATCATGGATCCACTTATCCCGAAACCCTGAAGCAGTGGAACTTTTAAAACTTAAACCCAAAAAAATATACTGGTTGTCTTTATCACAAAATCCATCACCAGAAGCGATCGATTTACTGGAAAAAAACCCTGAAAATATACACTGGCCTTCTTTATGCGAAAACCCATCAGCGATGAGATTGATTAAAGCCAATCCAGATAAAATAATTTGGAAAAGATTATGTGAAAATCCCGCATCTGAAGCGGTAGAAATGATATTAGCCAATCCAGATAAAATAGATTGGGAAGCACTTTCATTAAATTCAAATACTAAGGTGGTTGAATTATTAATTCTCAATCCCGAAAAAATAAATTGGTTTAACTTTTGCTATAATTCGAACCCATTAGCGTTCGAATTATTTGAATTAAATATAAAAAATATATCGTGGTTTGCGTTATCATTTAATACTAACCCTCGTGTGCTTGAACTATTTGATAAGTATGAATATGTATATATGGCGGATGTAAAAAGTGGAAAAACAAACATCAGTTATTTGTTAGAACAACCATATATATTTGAGTATGACTATGAAAGAATGAAACAACATATGGATATTTTACGTGAAGATTTAATAAAAGAGGCAATACATCCTCGTCGTGTTAAAAGTTGGATTGATAACGGGGATGAAGATATGTTGGAGTAAAAAATTACAAAGACAATACTGAAAAACAAATTAAAATAACTTCATTTGTGAAAGAATATATAGTTAGTAAAATCTTTTAGTTGTATATTTATTTTTTACATAGAATAATATATTTGAAGTTTGTAACAATATTAAACTTTTACTAAATATATTATTCTATGTAATAAATAACATCTATAGACCCAAGGAAGGAATAGAAAATACATTATGGCTTATTTGAACTGCTTTTGCTATAATTTGTGGATTATTAATATTTTTAAATATATCTTCTGTATTATATACATTTAGTTCTTTATCAATATAATAAATTATTCCTTGTATTTCGTGAGCAATAACTTCTACTTGGTTGTGTTTTTTTTCTTTGTTGTTTGCCGGGAGTTTTTTTTCTCCATCTTCGTTAGTTTTACTCGATACTGCCGTTGTCGTTGATGAATTGTATTTTACACAATGAGTTCCGCAATATAGATTTCCTTTTACTCGTTTGCGTGTACAACGATCACCTTGTTTTCTGTCGGCAATACATCTCTCTTCATCTGGAAAAACAACTGGAACAAAGTCGCTTCCCGTAGTTTTCTGTTGTTTTTTCTTTACAAAAATATCTTTATTGAATGTTAGTTTTTCGTATTCAAACATGAATTCCAATAGATCGTTTAGTTTATCTTTTTCATTGAAAGATAATTCAATTGCTTTTTTTTGAATATCTGATTTAAATTTAATAAAATATTCGTCGGTATGAGTAATTATTGCTTTATCCATTTTTTCCATAATAACGGATATTAATAAATGATATTAAATGTATTATGTATTGCTAACTCTATATAATGAAATGTCTTTAAATCAATTTTCCAGGAAATCCGGGAAATCCGGGAAACCTACGGTTTCCCCGGACGCCCCTTCCCTTTTATGAAACCTACGGATCCCCTTCCAGGAAACCTACGGTTTCCCCGGACGCCCCTTCCCTTTTATGAAACCTACGGTTTCTCCAAATGCTTTTTATTACCCATTCTAGACTTTTTTCATTTTTTATACAATAATAAAAAAATGAAACTATACAAGGTGTTAACTATACACGGTATCAACTATACAAGGTATCAACTATACAAGGTATTAACGAACTTACGGTTCATGTGATTAAAACAATTCATTAATAGCAGTAAATACTTTATGGCATTCTGTCACCGAATCTTTTAAAACTCCCAATATATCATTTCTTTCAGTCGGCGTTGAAAACGCCAATCGTATAACACTTTGTGTATCATGAGGATGAAACTTTTTAAATCCACAATATACTAATCGTTTTTCATTTATATAATATTTATCATACAATACAAATTCCAATGCCTTACCTACAGTATAATCTTCATTTTCCAAAATAACATCCACACAATTATCGAGGGTGGTGTTTGTATTTACAATCAGAAGGGTGTTTGCGTCAATTTCGTCAGTCAGTTGTTTAAACTTGTTCATTAAGATTTCGCATCCTTTTTTCACAATATCAATATTTGAATAAATACCAATGGTTTGAATAACATAATCAAAACTGTTTCCTACGAAATAACGTTGAGCATCCAATATATGAAAATTACGACGATGAAATTCAATATCTTCCTCCGTTTCGGTTAAACTACTCTTATGCTCTTCCCATTTTTCGTTTATTTTTTCTAAATCGGGTGTATTTGAATAAGAACATATAGAAACCACATTGAACATTGAATTTTCACGGGCGTTGCTTACTGAAAACCCAGCGGTTAATTCTAATTTTTCACCAGGAATATTATCTCCTATTTTAGGTCTTAATCTTAAGAAATCTATATATTGGTTCGTTTTACGATTTGGGGGGAATATTTCCATCGTTTGTTCTTTTGTTAAATAGTTGCCGTTTGTTTTGTTTCGAATACGAAAATCTGCGGTTGTAATAAATATTATATTTTCAGTCGTATTTTCGACTTTAACCTCCAATTCATATTTTTCAGGTAAAAGTTCTAAATCTGTTAAATGGATAGGAATACAACTCAAGCGTTGTTTAACAATTTCATTGTGAAGACGTCCGGTATTAACATTAATAGTACATTGATTAATATCTTTATTTTCAGTTCGAATCACATTTATAGGTATTTCTGATAAAATAATTCGCCGAAGAGCATTGGCAAAACTCACGTTCAAATTTGAAAGAGTAAAGCGTAATATATCATTTTCTTCGTCCTGAGCAACATTCTTAATAGAAATATCTGTATATGACATTTAATAAAGTTAATAATATAAATTAGTATATATTTATATTATTATTTACCTGGTTTATTACAATCAATTTTTTTTGATAAGTAGAAAATTGGGTGGTTTATACTCGTATTAGCCATACAAACACACCCCGTACCCTATAAATAATATATATTATATAATATATAATGTCAAGTGGAACGGGTACATCCATTAATCAACCTTATAATACAACAATTGGGGGAGTAATGTCTCAACCATATCCTTCCTCGGTAGGAGGTAATACTGCTTTATATGAAAGTGGTGATAGTGCGATTTCAACAAATTATGCCCCTACCTTGTCCGGTGGGGCTCGTCGTAGAGGGTATAAACCCAAATATAGCAGGAGCAAGGGCAGAAGCAGAAGCAGGGGCAAGGGGCGAGGTAAAGGGTATACCCCCAAAAATAGACAAAAATCAAGAAAAAATTGTTCAATATGTCAAAAATCGATTATATGGCAATAGATATTATTGAAAAAATAATCTTACAGGTTTGTTAATAAACATACACCGATTGGTATATCCATTGTTTTTAAAGAATTTTCATCGTCCGTGTATTTCTTTTCAGAATCGGTTTCTAAAAAGCTAGGTGTATATAATGTTTTCCATATAAGTAAGTTTTGCTTTTCGTCACTTGTGTATGACATTGCGTTTTCAACTTTTAAATATTGTTCCTTTTTAGTCTTTTGTATTTTATAATTACACTTTTTATAGTATGCCTTTCGTTTTGTCCATTGATTTTGGAATGTTGAATGAGAATCAACAATATCAACAATTATAGGTGTATCGTGTTTTTTACGCAAAATACGTCCAACACATTGTATTATATCTGTTTTAGGCGAAGCCAATACTAGGGTTGAAAGAGTAGGTATATCTAATGCCTCACTACTCATCATGTACGTTGACAATACGACTTGTTTTGTATTTGCCGTTTCATCTAAATCGCGTTGTTTCATTCCACCTACATAAAACCCGGTCGAAATACCTCTTTCAACCAATTTGTTATAAATATATTCTAACATTAAGCGAATATGACTTAATAGTAGTATTTGAGATTTACCATTTTCAGCAATAAGATTCTCTATAACTCTTATGATAAAATCACTCCTTGGTTCATATCCGCATATTTTTGAAATCATGGTGGAATAAGCTATTTCTCCACGATGATTTGTTATAACTTCATTATAATCCTCATCATCGCTCGTGTAATCGATTCCACGAACACTGACGAAATCATCTCCTTTACGTTCAATCGAATATACTATATCTCCCATAAACATATATATTAATTTTTCCATTTGATCTTTACGTTTTACTGTTGCCGAAATACCGAGCCAAAACGGTGTTTGTATTTGAAAGAGACATTTATGAAACTGTGAACTACCTATGCGGTGAACTTCATCTACTATACAAAGTCCAAATGACGTTAGGTCGAACGTCTTTTCTTCATTATATAGTGTTTGCATCATAGCCAATACAATATCTTTATTTTCAATATCAAATGTTTGTCCTTGGATACGTCCTATACGTGCGTCAGGTGTGAATTCACGGATTCTTTCTATCCATTGATTCATGAGAAATTCTTTATGGACAATTATAAGTGTTTTTCTTTGAATAATAGAAATAATTTTTATAGCACAGACAGTTTTACCCGCCCCTGTATATAGTGACAATATACCACCACCACCATCTTGAATCACGGTTGTCCCTCCACAAATGGGGACTTTTACTTTATTTATATAGGTTTCTACAACTGTTTTTTGGTAATCACGCAATGTCTTTACGAATGATATATTAATCAATTCAACAGTGTTTCCAATTTCGCTTTTTTCTGGAAGACCATAACGTTTAATACCGTAAAAACGTGGTATATAAATCTTTTTTGAGTTTTCTTTGAAAACATGTATGGGTAATTGGGGGGGATTTCCTGTAATGGGTGTTTCAATCGTTGGTATTAAACAAAGTTCGTTATATAATATATTTAATTCTTCCGGTGGGAGAATGGATTTGGGAATTGTATACCCCTTTTGCCCCAAATAAGAATTCTTCGTGATTGTCGTTTTTAATTCATCAGTCAAGGTTGGGAGTGGGGGAGGGGGAAGTGATTGATGTGTTAAGGTATTCTTTTTTTTAAATACCTGTTTCTTTGACATTATTTTAAATATTTAAAATGATAATGAGACTATTTTAGCTCGAATAATAATATTTAAACATATTTTTTATATTATTACTGGTTTACATCACTCTATGAATGATAAAGTTACGTGAACTTACTTGTTCTGTAGAACGTATGGTTTCTCAATATATTTATTTTTGCGTGTTTTATTCTTCTTGAATATATATAAAATGAAATATTTTAATTCGCCGTTTGAATACGTTTTATTGGTTTCTTTTATTTTGTATTTGGTTTTACCTGTTAATATTCCTGAACCTATCGCTAAATTTGTTGAAACCCCTTTAGGAATCGTCGGTCTGTTTTTAATTACTGTAGCTCTTTTTGCCTACGTTAATCCCATATTAGGTGTTTTGTATATCTTTGTTGCTTATGAATTATTAAGAAGAAGTTCACGTGTAACTGGTAAAACAGCTTATATTGAATATACACCGACTCAAGTTATGAAAGACGAGAAAATGCGTAAAATGAATCCACCACAGGAGAAAACATTGGAGGAAATTATTGTCCATAAAATGTCTCCGATAGGGGAAACTAATTTTGTGGATGGACGTTTGACAAATGAAAAAGAAAAAATTATTGGAGGAGCTTTTCAACCAGTTAGCGAAAATATACATAACGCAAGTCAAATAAACATATAAATAATTTATCAAACGGGATAACCGTTATTCGTGTAAATGTCGATGGTACTAGAACCCGGACATACCTGCTAGGGATATTTTTAACCCGTTAACATTTACGACATTTTACAAAGATCAAATATTTTACCTATTTTAAAATATTTGAATCCACATATAGTATAAGTATATTATATTGACCGATTAAAATAATAAATCATTAACCCTGAAATCATCGGGGTTATGTAATTTTTTTAATAAATTCTGAATTCGTACGTATTCCAGCAACAGTAATTACAGTAGCAAATCCAAAGAATACACCAATTGTTGTTAATATTATGTCCGTTGTTTTTCCTGATACACCAAAATATAAACATAAAAATGTAATCACAGTAAATATAACAATCCAGCCCACTAAAAATAGTATATATGTACTGTTGTAATTCGGATCATAATCGGGGCGTAACTTAGCAATGTTACGAATACATATATCAAATAGTATTGGACTTCCGTAAAACCCCATCGCTAAAAGTGCTACAGACACACATAAATAAACAAGTACATTTAAAAAATATAAAGTATCTGTTTTATCTTTACCAATTTGTATCGGCATTTGAACCACGTTTATATCTCCATATTCAGTATCTGGTATCATATCACACGTCATTACATTATTATTCGTTCCTACACTTAAAGCCAGAGCCGTGTTATCACTACCATCTATTTTAACGTCTTCAAACGCCTCAACTGTTTGGTTTGTTTTTATAACGGTGTTTACCACCTTAAACGGTTGGGTTTTGTTTTGTGGTATTTGTTTAATTAACTCTTTGTCAAGATAGAATGGATTGTCAATTAAAACAACCATACATTTACCGTTATTATTTACCGTTTCATATATCTTCCATGTAATTTGTATATCTTTATTCGATTTTTCTGTAAAGGTATAAGGTGTCAGTAACGGGGATATATCAACGTCTAGTGGTTCGGTTGATTGAATAATTGCGTTTATCGATCGAACGAGAGAAGATGAGGATGGAGTAGAAGGTTTATTGGAGTTGTCCGGGAGTGAATTGATAAAGAAACAAAGATATACAGGTATTATATTACCCGAAACAGGTGTATGTTTGATAATTAACTCAGCTTGATGTTTCCCGTCGTGTAGTTTACTATATATTGCTAATTCGGAACTTTGGTAATAAGTCGGAAAATATTCATTATTATTTAATATAATATTTGGGTGGTTTGCGTTTCCACGGTATATAGAGTGTATTGCGTTTGGCGTTTTTTGAATATCACGACAGGTTATTGGGTAATAGTCAAATTGGATATTTACACTTGTTAAAAGCCTTTGTTCCAGTTCTAAAGACTCGCTTTCTTTTAATGGGTTTGTATCGTAAATAGAATTAGACATATAAATTATATAATATATAATATTTATAGAATTTATTACATATATCCCTTTTACGATTCAACAATTCTACAAAGTATCAGATAGTTTACATATATTAACTATTTGAAACCTATATAGTGTATTATCTTATACAATCTATACAAATAATAAACTCATTAACACTGACATCAGTGGATTAAATCGTAAAAGAGTTAATATATAGTAGAACCCGGACGGTTTTATAAATGGTAATATTAGTAAATTAAAAATGTAAGATGACTTCCATTGTTTCCGTTTTTAAACATTTACACGCGGAAACGGATAATTCTTCCCGTTTTTTACGAGTGGTTGTTTTTTCGGTGGTGTTAAGAACAATGGATGAAGAAGAGTCGTTTGCCTCATCTTCTGTAAGCGACTGTTTTTTACGGCGTGAAGTGCTGTTACGAGTATTCATATCGGCTTCGATTTTTTCATAATTTTCTTCGATATATTCCAATATGCTATTTTCAATAGACCATTTAAAAAAATTCAATTGTCCAATCGTAGTTTCCATATAATGGTCGTTGTCATATGGAATAGTGATTCTTGTCCATCGACAAAACGGATCGAACTTGATTTTCCCATATGCCTTTAATTTTAATTTATATTCATTATATACACGAAAACTACGATTGTATTTTGATTGGGAATATGGGTTACGGTATATTATGTCGTTTTTCTTCGCATAATTTGTTACAAACCAGTCTATGATTCGCAAAGAAAGGCGCGAGTTACCATTTATTATATTTGACATTTTCTGTAAATGGTCATTTTCTTTAAAAAAGGACATGAGATTTTCAAACAAAAGGAGGTTTTGAGTGGTAAGATTAGAAGAATTATATGTCATTTTTATAGGGTTTATATATTGTATATGTGGGGTGTTATTTCTTTATATGGTTTCTATAAACACTAAGTTTTCATTTACAATTCGTTTTTTAATTTAATAATATTACTCATTTTTTGATAAAGATCTATTAATATATTCATCTTCACCCGAATAAGGGTTTTTATCTAATAAACGAGGTGTGTATGTTAACACTATAATGATTTAATCCACGGATTCAAGGGATAATGTTTTTTATTATTTGTATATATTTTATATGATACGATATATGGTTTCTGATATGTTATAACGCAGGTAAAATGTTAAAAGTTAATCCTTATTTGATTTAACGTGCAAATCCGCACATTAATTAAAAACGGCGTTTACAATAATATATTGTGTTACCATTAATGGTATTTAATTATTTTATAAATTCCTATAAATTAGAATTTTATAAAATGCTTGTTTCAAATAAGGGTTAATACTGAAATTTACAAGTTAAATTTATTTGATTTTTTTTTCAAAAATCTTTTTATATTTTTACCATTAATTTTTATCTTTAGGAAAAAATATTTATTTTTCAAATTTTATTTTCTTTGATATAGTATATTAAAGAAAAATGGCTGGTGGTCTTATGCAACTCGTAGCCTATGGCGCACAGGATGTTTTTCTTACGGGTACTCCTGAAATAACTTTTTGGAAGGTGTCTTACCGTCGTCATACAAACTTTGCGATGGAATCTATTGAGCAGACGTTCCAGGGACAAGCCGATTTTGGTCGTCGCGTGACTTGCACAATTAGCCGAAATGGAGACTTGTGTTACCGTACTTATCTTCAGGTGACTCTTCCTGAAATTAACCAATTCTTGAAGAACAATTCCGGTTCTTTTACGGACGGTGTCTACGCCCGTTGGTTGGATTTCATTGGTGAGCAGTTGGTTGCTCAAGTTGAGGTCGAGATTGGAGGTCAAAGAATCGATAGACAATATGGTGACTGGATGCATATCTGGAATCAGGTTACTCTAACCAAGGAGCAACAGCGCGGATACTACAAGATGATTGGAAATACCACCGCACTTACTTACATTACTGACCCCACTTTTGCCAACGTTTCTGGACCTTGTTCTTCGGCAAGTGGTCCTTCTCAAGTGTGTGCCCCTCGTAACGCTCTTCCCGAGACCACTCTTTACATTCCTCTTCTTTTCTGGTTTTCCAAGAACCCTGGACTTTCTCTCCCCTTGATCGCACTACAGTACCACGAGGTTAAGATCAATCTTGATATTCGTCCTATTGGTGAGTGTTTGTGGGCGGTTGGATCTCTATACAACACTTCGGGAACTGCCTCTGTCACTAGTGCTTACCAGCAGTCTTTGGTTGCCGCCTCTCTTTATGTTGACTACATCTTTTTGGATACTGACGAAAGACGTAAGATGGCACAGAATCCTCACGAGTATTTGATAGAACAGCTCCAGTTCACGGGTGATGAAAGTGTCGGTTCTTCTTCCAATAAAATTAAACTCAACTTTAACCACCCGGTTAAGGAACTTATATGGGTTGTTCAGCCAGATGCCAACGTCGATTACTGTAGTTCTCTTGACGCTTCTCAAATCCTTTTCCGCACTCTTGGAGCACAACCTTTTAACTACACTGACGCAATTGATGCCCTACCTAACGCAATCCACGCGTTCGGTGGTCCATCTGAAACTGCTGGTTCTAACGCATTTATCGCATCAAATGGTCTTTTCCAGATGCCCGGTGCTACTGACGCTACTTCTGGTGGCGTTTCACTAAACCTCAACCAAGAGTGGTATGGTATTAACAATTCCGCTACAAGCGTTGATCAACCATTCGCACCTCAGGGAGGTAATATCAGTGGCTCATATGTCAGTGATGCGGGAACATTTGTTCTTTCTGAAACTGCCCTTGATATGCACTGCTGGGGAGAGAATCCGGTTGTTACCGCTAAGCTCCAACTTAATGGACAGGATCGCTTCTCCGAGCGCGAAGGTTCATATTTCGACGTTGTCCAGCCTTACCAGCACCATACCAGAAATCCTGATACTGGTATTAATGTTTACAGTTTTGCCCTTCGTCCCGAGGAACACCAACCAAGTGGATCATGTAACTTCTCGCGTATCGATAATGCCGTTCTTCAATTGGTTCTTTCCGCTGGAGCCGTTGCCGGTGTTGCTACCGCCAAGGTTCGTGTCTATGCTGTGAACTATAACATTTTGAGGGTTATGAGTGGAATGGCCGGTGTGGCGTACTCAAATTAGTTGTGATCTATTACATTATGCCGTATAATGTACGGTTTAATAATTGAGTGTGACATACTTCACAATGTAATATAATAATTTAACTTTTAAAGTGTTCAATAATTATACAAAAATAAAATATTTTGCTTATATTTAAAATATTTTAAACCATATATGAGGTAGCATCTTATACAACCTATACAAATAATAAAAAACTTTAACGAGTTCGAGAGGATTAAATCGTTAACCCTTTGCCGTGTATGACTTTTTAAAAAGTCCAACGGTCTTATGTAGAAATAAAAAATTAAACCGTATATGGTATTAATATAAACTATATTACAAAACAAGTAAATAATTTACCGACAAATTTGCCGATATAATCGATAAATGGTTAAACAAAATTATGTCTCGCCAATTTTTTCCGTTTGATTATTTAATTTATCTTTTTTAATTTGTCTATATTTTGCCATTTTTTCATTTTTAATTTTTTTATATTCTTCTTCTCCTATTTCATCTATCATTGTTTGTCTTTTTAACGCGTTTTCATGTGCTCTTTTTTTTCGGTATTCTTCGTTTCCAATTGTTTCTTTTAATCGCGCAATTTGTTTTTGTTTTCTAATTTTGGCTTCTTCTTTAATTTGTTCTTTTGACTTTTTTACTATTTTTGTTATAATAGTATTTTCATTTCCATTTGAATTAGAAGTTTCATCTAATTTATCGGGGTTATCCAACTGATTCGTTTCATCTAATTTATCGGGGGTATCCAACTGATTCGTTTCATCTAGTTTGTCGGGGGTATCCAACTGATTCGTTTCATCTAGTTTGTCGGGGTTATCCAACTGATTCGTTTCATCTAATTTGTCTGGATTATCGAAGTGATTCGTTTCGTCTGAATGTTTATTTTCATCAGAATCAATATTCTGAGTTATATTTTCCTCAACAGATGGTTTACCATAATAATATTTATATATAACTTTTAATTTATCCATAAACAATCTATATTCATATTTATTTTTCATGTAGTTGCATTCACCACAACAACATCGACAATTTTCAAATACATACCCTATACTGCTATTAAATCTATCTATTCCATTTTTATGTATATTAGTTGGTATTTTTCCACAAATATAACAATTTCCACAAGTTAAGTTATGAAATTGTTTTTCAGTAATTTGAAAATCAAATTGTTTCACTGTAGCACTTGTTTTATATCGATTATATGATATAGAATTGTGATTTGTAAACAATTCATAGTAATATTCACCGCAATTTATTAAACCATTATATAATAATATATGCTCTATTCTCTTGATAAACACATCTTCACTTAACGACTTTTTCATAAAATTACACATTTCGCAACAAGGAACGCAATTACTAACAATATACCCTAATGTTTGGTCTCTTCTATCAATTCCACTAAAGTCTTTTTCTTCTTTAAATAAACCACAATAGTGGCACGGATTTTGAACAATAGATTTATATTCATCTTTAGATAACTCAAATTTTAGGTTTTTATATTCGGCACTTCGACAATAAACCATATATTGAAGATCCGTACTATTTTTCTTTTTTTCATTATATTTCTTACATTTATCGGGGTTATTATCACGCCACTTTTTAGCATCTTCCGCATTTTTTTTTAAAAATTCATCTACCCCCATTGTTTCAGCTCTTTTGTCGCGCGACTTCATCCAAGTTTCGGTGACCTTTTCATAATTATTTTCTCGCCATTTATCTTTTACTGCGATTCGTTCGGGATTTTTACTTGCTACTCGTGCCAATTCATTACGGTGTTCTCTATCGCGATGTTCGTCTTGTATTTTTTGACTTGTTCGGCATTTTAAACAAGTTTTTGTTTCTGTTTTAGATTCCTTTTCACCCACAAATTCGTCTTTCGACTGTTCAATACAGCACGTGGCACATATACGATTATTTGGATTAGATACAACCGCAATTTTTACAGCATTACGTTTTGCGTGATCTTTTTTTCTTTCATTTTCTAAACATTTTTCACATTTAGAGAATTTATAATCAATATCTAATTTAGAACGACAACCGCGTATGTATTGGTAGCAAACTTTTTTCCCTTCTTCTTTGACTTCGTCTAAGAATAATCCAATTTGATGTTTTTTACAATATTTATTTTCGGTTGATCGTTTAAACTTACAATCTTCGTAAGCACACTTTACAATTGAGTTTATACAAACATCACATTTATCTTCGTTTTCTTTGATAAATCGCATTGTTTTACACAATTTACACTGCTGAAGTGATTCTAACATTTCGGCGGTATACTCCGTGAAATATTGATGAGATAGACAATAATTGCTATTATTTATTCCATAACGAACACAACCATTACCGCTAGGCGTTATTCCGTGGCATTTAATCATTTTCGGAGTTTTGTAATTTATGTATGTATTTATAATTTGTATTTATACGATCAATTTTTCGGTAATGAAATTCCTCCTCCCGAAAAACCATAATATAAAAAATTGATTATAAATAAATACTATATATTAAGTACACAGTTATACAAATATGATTATTCCTATTAAATGTTTTACTTGTGGAAATGTTTTAGCCGATAAATACCGTTGGTTCTTGGAACGGGTCAAAGAAAAGAAATTAGCAGAATCAAAAGATATTAATAAGGTCGTATATTTAACCAAAGAAAATATGAAAAAAACCGCAGAGGGTGAAGTCCTCGATATGTTGGGGTTAAATAATGTATGTTGCCGTCGCCATATGCTTACACATGTTGATATAGAATAACATAGACGTTATAATATTTGTAAAATAGAATAAAGAGTTTTGTAGTAAATGTATATTTTTTGTTAACCGTTTGCCATTTCGGAACTTTTTTCATTTTTTGTATATAGAAGTAATTATATACACCCGTTACAAACCTCACAGCACATTTACCGACAAATCCGTCGTTAAAGACTTATTTGTTTAATACGTACATTGATTAAAACTATATCATAGATGATGTTAGATGTTTAATTTACGGTTGTTTCTAATAAACCTTAAAAATATTATTCAATATTACACACCTATCTGAGATAATATATTTTCAATAATATGGTATATATGAATAAAATGACGGCTGGATGTGGTAACTGTTCCGGTATTATAACTGGCGGAAAATTAAAACGTCGATTTCAACCATCATTAAAAAAACGACGTTATCAATCGTCATTAAACAAACGCCGATTTCAAACATTAAAGAAACCGGTTATTGGTAAAAGAACACCAACCCGAAGGTATGTAAACGCACGTGGTGGTTGTCCATGTAATCAAAATGGTGGGTATACATATCCAAATAAAACTAGTACTCGAACAAATGGTGGGGCGTTACAAATTTCAGGACTATCTTCCAGTAACCTACCATTTGGTAAGGTGTATATATAAGATACTTTTACCAAATAACATTTGTAGTTAAATAATTCCGCCTTTTTTTTCAACTTTGGTTTCGAAGTAAAATATATATAATGGATTTTACATTATGTTCTCCCGCGATGTTTTATTTAGTTGTTTCATCGATAATACTTATTATATTTATATTACAAAATGTGGGTAATACAAGTGTTTATTGTTTAGGCGATTATGAATGCGATGTAAATAATAATGTCTTTGTCTTGGTTGTTCAGATTTTATATGTATTGTTGTTTACGGTGGTTTTAAATGGAATTTGTGCGTATGTAACACCTATTATTTCGTGGATTTTAGTAATAATTATATTTCTAATTTACTTTATTTCAATTACTTCTTTATTTTTATTTTCATCGAGAGACCGTGTTACGATATATGGTTAATATTTAACAATTGTCACATGGTTGTCTTATATGCGTTAAATAAGTAGTATTGGATGCGAAAAGGGGTGTAAATATATTATGATTGATATTTATGGCTTATATATATAATGTTGAACTATTTAGCAGAATTTTTAGGAACGGCTGTATTTATTTACATTATTTTGGCAACTGGAAACGCGATATTAATAGGTATAACATTGGCGGTTGTTATATTGTTTATACAGAAGGTTTCAGGGGGAATGGTTAATTCAACACTTACTATCATTTTAGCGGTAGCGGGTAAAATTCCTCCAATGACTGTATTGCCGTATATTGTAGCACAAATCCTGGGAGGTTTGACCGCGTTGGAAATTTACAAAAGATGGAAACCATCGGCATCTTTGAAAAACGATCTTTCATTTACACTTTTCAAGTAAAAATACTTAGCAGTATTAATTGTAAATAAAGTAAACATAAATATTAGTAAATAACCAAATATTTTATATTTTATAAAATATTTGAAACAATTAAACATTATATAACAGTTTAATTAATACGCATCTTCTTCTTCATTTGCTTTATCATCATTACTATTATCATCATCATCATCACTATTAATTAATTTGTCTAACAATTCTAAAGAAAAAGGAGTTTTAAAACGTTTTTTTATATGCAATACACCTTGTGCTTTTTTAGATAATATAGCAGATGTATCAATAAGTTCTTTATATTCATCACTAAGTGGTTTATCTGTATAAGTGATAATATAATTGCCATTAGTATCAATATCACACTCCAACAACGCCTCAAAAATTGTTGACAATCTGTCTTTACTTTCTTCCTCTGGTAATTTATCTAGTTCTTGTATATATTCTATTGAATTATTTAATTCAATAGCATCATTTGATTCTTTTAATTTACCAAGTCGGGTTTTATCTTTTTGTATTTTTCCAGCAAATAGTCTATTTAAATACGATTTTGGATGGTTTAATGTATGTTCAACATCTTTTTTTAAATATGTTAATGTTAATATAGGTGGTAAACCAGGCCGGTTTAATAATATTTTATCTATATTTTCTTGTTTTATTTTATCGGGTGTAATAGCAATATCTATAGGTGTTTCAATAAGGTAATTTTTAATTATATGCTGACCACCCCCTTTTAATTTTATTTTTTTACTTTTGTTATGTAAATCATGAGAACTATTTGATTCACTAGGAAAATCAACTTCTATCTTACCTAAATCAAGAAAATTATTTGATTTACTAGAACTATTTTCTTTACTAGAAAGTATAGTTCTTTTTTTTCCTGTAATATTATGTTGGGGAAGGGAGAGTATTTGAGATTTTTTTGTTTTATTGGTAATAGATATAATATTTATAGTATATAGTATTCTTAAATCTAATGAAAATAATGGGACGTTAAAATCATACAATACTCTTGACGAAAAAAGGTTTGATTGTCTAGCAGGATTTAAATTAATAGTATATTTATTACCGGCGAAATATATCGTAAAGTTATTATTAACATTTTTAAACTTTTCCAATTTATTAAAAAATACAGAAGTAAATACTATTAACAGCAATATTTTTTTTTTTATTAATTCTATAGATACGGCGTCAGTTTTCTTTGTAATAAATAACTTACAATCAAAATCTTTTGTTTTTATTTCTTGTTTTTCGTCTCTAATATAATATCTCATACATTCTCCCCCCGCCTTTGCTAATAACCCATAGTTGTTTGTAATTAAATATTCATTAATTTTCATAAATAATAAATTTGAATACTCACGTATTGAAATATCATCGCTCAGTATACTGTGTTGTTTAGATTCCAATAAAAAATTATTAAAATCATCTAAAAACTTATTATAATCATATTCTTTTATTGTCTTCACACCCGCGTCGGTTACTTCTTGAGACATTTTCACATTAAACATTTTAAACGCATATAAATATATTTTTTCAATTATATCATTGTTATTCATACCAAATATTAACTTAAATGGAGCGATTATTTTATCATAATATTCACGTTCTTTATTAGATACTCTCCTTGTTATAATAGACCTTATACAATAAAATCGTCTTATTTCATCTATATTTATCCCTTTATCTCTACGGTCTGTATTAAGGAACGACTGTATTATAAAGCATCCCGTTTCATTTAAATATTCTTTATGTATTAATAGATCTTTAAATTTTTTAGTATCTATAGTAGAATCATGTCCCAATTCAATATAAAAAGCAAGTTCATTATTACATCCACTATTAATTCGTACTTTAACAGTTTTCTTATTTCTACGTGACGATGGTTTATTGTAATTGCTGATATATGTTTGTTCATCTGTATTTAATAGAGCATATATTGATTGGTCTATTTTATCAAAATCACGTGATTCATTATGAGTAAATTGATCTAATAATAATCTATATTTATAACATTTTTTATCATTTAAAATTGTTCCTATTCCACTGGTTCCAATATCTGTTTCTAATTTACATTTACATGTTATATTATATCTATCTAATACAATATTAATTTTAACTTTTAATATATTTAAATAATTTGTAAAAAAAGTTGCAAGTTGTATTTTATCTTTATCTGAGGTTGCTACTAAGACATCATAGTTTTTTTTTAAAAATGAAACGTTTCGTAGTGCTTCATCTACCTTACTCTCCGTATTTATAGTTGCATCTAATTTATCTAATTTATCTTGTGAAAAATTTTCATTCCAGGATGTCCCCCCGTAAATTACCATAAAACCTAATTCTCTAGCGTTATATTCTATTATTTTTTTTTTTATTTCATTTATATGATGTTTAATACTGGCATCACCATAAATAACTTGCATAAAACAACTTGTTGAATTACGTTCATTTATTAAATTATTTAAAAACTTATTATCACTTGGTCTATTTCTTAATATAGAATCACACCTAGCAATATCATCTGGTATGGTAGTTATTTTCATCCATTCTTTAATAGTAGAGGGTATTATTTCTTTAAAACGGTGTATCATTTTAGATGTTTTATTTTTTTTAGATAACGGCATAATAATATCCGATTCAAAATTAGTATTATCTTCTATTGATTTTGAATCGTCCATTTGTGACGGTGAACTGACATCCATTGGTGAAGCCTCCATTGGTGAAGCCTCCATTGGTGAAGCCTCCATTGGTGAAGCCTTTAATGAAGCCTTTGATGAAGCCTTTAATGAAGCCTTTAATGAAGCCTTTGCTGAAGCCTTTGATGAAGCCTTTGATGAAGCCTTTGATGAAGCCTTTGATGAAGCATCATTTAATTTCAAATATTTTTCTCTATTTTCAATAAATTTTTCATTTCGTTTCGTATTCTTAGAAGGAAACCATGATTTACGAATTAAAAAAAAATTTTTAGAACTCATTAATAATATATATTTATGATGATAAATTATTAACCATATACTGTTTCTGGACAAGCATGTATTTTTTTCTGTAATGACATAAAAACTATATTATAAAATTAATAATATAATTTAGAAAAAGTATAAATGAATAACACCCACACACTCTCCATTTCTCATCAACCACCGTCGACACAAATTAAAGAAACAAAATCGAAAAAGCCCAATACAATTAATGAAAAGCATATTGAGTTATTGGAGTTATTTGAAAAAAATGAAACCGAAAAAATACCAAAATTGCTAAAGGAAATACGTAAATTGAAAATGGTGTTAGTAAGTTTTCTTCATTTGGAAGAAGACAACACTAATGAGAATGATCCCCACGTCAATGTTATTACGCTTACTCCCACGCCTCCATCAAATGTTACCAATATAGATAAATATTTAGAAACTTATGATCGAATTATGGAGAAAAAAGCGGAAATCAAAGAAATGAGAATGAAAAAGAAGAAATATTATTTAGAAAATGCGAAATGTATTTTCCATTATTTCGAACAAAAGAAAAACATTTCTACTGGAGGTGGGAATCAAAATACCAATATATTAAACAACTTCTTTAAAATTAAAACCACTAATAACGAGGAAGAGACGATTGAAAACAATGAAAAATACAACGTATCCAAATATATATATCAAAATTACTGGAAAAATGTAAATGGTGAAATACTGAATATAAAGAATTACGCGGTTGCGATGGATATATGTCATTATTGCGAGGTAGGTGAATTTATTCATCAAGAAGAAGAAGGAATATTAATATGTAATAATCCTAAATGTGGCAAATTTGTTATGCATATTGTGGATGGATCAAAACCGTTTAATAAGGAACCACCAAATGAAATATCTTATACTGCTTATATTCGTCTGAACCATTTCAAAGAAATATTATCGCAGTTTCAAGCGAAGGAAACAACACAGATTCCACCGGAAGTGATAGATATGATACGTGCTAGAATTAAAAAAGAGCGAATTACTGACCTTTCGAAGTTGAATTACGAGATAATGAGGGACATATTGCGTAAACTCTGTTTAAATAAATACTTTGAACACATACAATATATCAATTCGATTTTCGGTGTTAAACCGCCGGTTATGAGTGAAACATTGATTGAGACGTTGTGTGTTCTTTTTATTGAGATCCAGCCGAAATTTTCTATATATTGTCCTGCGAATCGTACGAACCTTCTTTCCTATAGTTATATATTACATCAATTATGTGTTCTATTGGATCAGACCCAGTATTTGCCGTATATTACAACATTAAAAGATATTGAAAAACAGCGTCAAAACGACGCGACCTGGTATTTAATATGTAAATCTTTGGACTGGCAATATTTTCCGACAATCTAGTGCTTTTTATCTCTCGTTCTTTTTAACCCTTTAACCCTTTACCAATTATATCGACGGATTTGTCGGTAAATGATGTTTGTACTTTGTAGCGTGTTGTATATAGTTAATATCATATATGGTTTCATTTTTTATTACTACATAAGAAA
>Ga0247722_10000241_pt1 | contig 35675 bp, 28 predicted proteins | sample MSEWelMarce3H_FC_FD_189094 | JGI IMG/M metagenome (GOLD analysis project Ga0247722, IMG submission 189094) | Subsurface sediment microbial communities from gas well in West Virginia, United States - MSEEL Well Study Marcellus 3H_FC | ecosystem: Environmental > Terrestrial > Deep subsurface >... | reverse complement strand
GGTTTCCCGGATTTCCTGGAAAAAAAACATAAAAACATTATTAAAACAATAACCAACCACCATATTTTCACCACGCCCAAATGACAAATGAAAAACCCACACAAATAAGTGACGAACAATTATTAATATATAATCTCGTCAAAGAAGGAAAAAATGTAATTGTCGATGCCATTGCCGGTTCAGGTAAATCCACCACAATAGTACATATCGCACAATTATTACCAGACAGACAATTTCTTCACGTAACCTACAATTCCATGTTACGCAAAGAATTCAAACAAAAAATCGTTTCTTTGAAACTAGAAAATATAGAAGTTCATACTTATCATTCCCTCGCCGTCAAATATTTCATCCCAACCGCCTTTACTGATACAGGTATTCGTGAAATACTCAATACCGGTATTTTACCCGCCATTGACCTCCCATATTTCAATATAGTAGTATTAGACGAATGTCAGGATATGACACAATTATACTATCATTTTATTCGTATGTTTATTTCTTTGATTAGTACCACGAAAAAAGACACCGCCCGTTCGTCCTGTGACTCACGCCCCCCGCCACAATTGCTTTTTCTCGGTGATTACATGCAATGTTTATATGAATTTAAAGGCGCGGACTGGCGTTTTTTAACACTCGCACGAGAAATATGGTCTTCCCTTCCCCATTATCCCCCCGAATCGTTCATCCATTGTTCTTTAAAAACGTCGTATAGAATCACGAATCAAATGTCAGCATTCGTCAATAATGCCATGTTAGGTGACAAAAGAATGAATGCTTGTCGTGAAGGTTCCCGTGTTGTCTATATACGTAATAATCGATATAATTTAGAAAGAATCATTATTCATCATATAAAACGTATATTGGACGAAGGCGACTTACCAAGCGATATATTCATTTTAGCACCTTCCGTCAAAGGCACAATTAGCAATGTTCGACGTCTGGAAAATGTCCTCGTCGATTCCGGTATTCCCTGCCACGTTCCCATGTTCGAAAATGAAAGAATAATCGATGAAAAAGTCATTAATGGTAAAATCGTATTCTCCACATTTCATAGTGTAAAAGGACGCCAAAGAAAATACGTATTTGTTATGAACTTTGATAATTCCTATTTCACATATAACGCACGTAATTTACCCACCACCATTTGCCCCAATACACTCTATGTAGCCACCACCCGCGCAACCCACAAACTATATCTATTAGAAATTAACCAACGTGTGACAGATAGACCACTCGATTTTTTAAAACTCTCCCACGCACAAATGAACCAAACAGACTATATCGATTTCAAAGGAACGCCACAAGCCGTGTTTTACGAAGAAACAAAACACAACAAAGAAGGAACAACCGACGCAAATGAAGACAAACCTCCCATCCGACATGTCACCCCTACCGATCTTATCAAATTTCTACCAGAATCAGTGATTGAAGCCGTCACCCCCTTACTAAAAAAAATTATAATAAATGTTTCTAGCCACATCATCCCCACCCCCGCCGAAATTGATGTTCCTTCCGTTGTCTCTTTAAAAAACGGGCTTTATGAAGACGTTTCGGACTTGAATGGTGTCGCTATACCTGCCATTTATTGCGACCATATACAACGCAAAACGGGTGTAGATACCAGCAATACACCCAATATTCTTTGGCGTTTCATCGAAAATACACGAAAACAATTCAAAGAAGGAGAGTATTTATATTTAAAACGCGTTTTCGAATCACTTTCACCTTTTTGTCGCACACCCGCCGAATATCTCTATATGTCAAATGTTTATATTGCCTTTCAAGAAAAACTATATTTTAAACTTAAACAAATCAACTCAGACGAATATGAATGGTTATCCGAAGAAATAATAACACAAACGAATGAACGTATGGATCGTGTTATATGCGACTCCGACGACGAAATCGAACGTTTCGAAGATACATTTATCCATTATTCACAAGATGACAAACACGCGGTCATCGATGAAATTCTACGACCACATATTCAAACCACCGAAAAATACCGGTTTACCGCAAGACTCGATCTAATCACCACACATCGGGTATGGGAACTGAAATTCGTAAATGAACTAACAATCGACCACTATTTACAATTCGTTATTTATGCCTGGTTGTGGCGATGTGTGTATCGCGACGAGGAACAGGAAGAAAACCCCCCCAAAGAATTCTATATATTTAATATTCGCAAAGAAGAGATTTTCCGTCTTTCGGCTTCTTTCGAAGAATTAACGGAAATAGTAGTATTGATTATTAAAGGAAAATATCAACCAATGGCGACACAAACTGACGACGAATTCATAAAATCCGTTAGACTAAGCCAATCCCGTTAACCATACTTGATAACAAATTATAATATGTATTGTAAATACGAGTTAATACCGTTTTTAATCAATGTCCGGGATTTACCACGTTAAATAAAGGTTAATTCTTGTTTGAAACAACCATTATATAAAAATCTATATTATATATAATGTCAAAAACCGTAAAAAAATCATCATCCCGATCCATGATATGGACTAAAAAAACAGTTACAAAAGCTATTAATAATTTGTTTAAAGAGTTTGATATGACAGTAATTCGTGAAGATTCCGATAGTGAAGATTCCGATAGTGAAGGTTCTGATAGTGAAGGTTCTGATAGTGAAGGTTCTGATAGTGAAGGTTCTGATAGTGAAGGTTCTGATAATGAAGGTTCTTATAATAAAGGTTCTTATAATAAAGGTTCTTATAATAAAGGTTCTTATAGTGAAGGTTCTTATAATAAAGGTTCTTATAGTGAAACATTTTATTTCGAAGAAGATGAAAAATTTATTGATGAAACTGTTAAAGCATCCGGTATAACGCAGATAAAATTTAAAATTTTTTTTCGAGATTTCAAACCAGATTATATTGATATTGAATATTTTAAATCCTTTCATAATGGTAAACAAATAATATCCGGGACAAGATTATTGAATAAATTTAAAACACTCGGCAAAATACTAAATGTTAAATATATTAAATTATATGATGGTTCACGTAAACAATTTAATAAATGTATCAAAAGTTTTAATTTAAGTGTATTAGAAATTCTTACAGGAAATCCCGCACAATCTTGGTATAATTCGAAAGGGTTTGTATCAGACCATCATACTGAAAATGTGGAACACAATGAAACCCAACGTAATAAATTATTTAAAGATGTTATAGATGAAATCAAAGCAAAAATGAAACTAAAAAAAGAAAACAAGGATGAATTACTTAATAAACATGTAACAACTTTATATTCACTCATTTATAGCAAACGTATTTCTACCAAACGTTATCCAGATTGTCGAGAATTAACACTGTATCAAGTTTTTAGAAGATTAAAAAACAAGTATTTATTAAAAAGTTTTAAAAGGGAATTAACTACCGAACAATGCGAATCAATAAAATTTATTATAATACGGTTAGAAAGATATATTATAAAATACAAAAAAGAATTAAAGTATACTATCTCATCACAGGAAGACGAGTTAACATCATTAAAAAACGGTGAAATAATACCAGTAGGAAAACGCCAATTAACATCGCAACAACTAACCCGAAAATATCATAATAAACAACAAAGTAAGACGCAAAAAAATACACGATTTCAAGAATAAATAAATTTATATAATATATAATGTCAAAAACCGTAAAAAAATCATCATCCCGATCCATGATATGGACGAAAGAAACGGTTACAGAAGCTATTAATAAATTGTTTAATGAGTTTGATATGACAGTAATTCGTGAAGATTCCGACAGTGAAGATTCCGACAGTGAAGATTTCGACAGTGACGATTCCGACAGTGACGATTCCGACAGTGACGATTCCGACAGTGACGATTCCGACAGTGACGATTCCGACAGTGACGATTCCGACAGTGACGATTCCAACCGTCAAGTATTTTATTTCAAAGAAGATGAAAAATTTATTGTTAAAACATCCGGTATAAAGCAGATAAAATTTAAAATTTTTTTTCGAGATTTCAAACCAGATTATATTGATATTGAATATTTTAAATCCTTTCATAATGGTAAACAAATAATATCAGGAACAAGATTATTAAATAAATTTAAAACACTCGGCAAAATACTAAATGTTAAATATATTAAATTACATGATTATTCAAAGAAACGATTTAATAAATGTAAAGATCCTTTTAATTTAAGTGTATTAGAAATTCTCACAAGAACTCCCTCACAATCTTGGTATAATTCGAAAGGCTTCGTATCCGACCATCATACTGAAAATGTGGAACACAATGAAACCCAACGTAATAGATTGTTTAAAGATATTATAACAAAAATAAAAGAAAAAATGACAAGAAAAATGAAAAAATCAGATGCGATGTTACAAGTATTTGTACTTGATGAATGTGTAACATCTTTATGCCCTCTACTTTCTAGCAAACGTTATCCAGATTGTCGCGAATTAACACTGTATCAAGTTTTTAGAAAATTAAAAAATGAGTATTTATTAAAAGATCTTCAATACTACAAATTAAGTACAGAAGAATGCCAATCAATACATTTTATTATAACACAGTTAGAAAGATATATTATAAAATACAAAAAACATTTAAAGTATACTATCCCATCACAAGAATATAAGTTAACATCGTTAAAAAAAAGTCAAACGATGTCGTTAAGAAAAACTCAAACAACATCGCAAAAACTGAGTAAACAACACAGTAAAACTAAAAAAAATAAATATAATACTTTATAATAAAATACACGAATCCAAAAAGTAAATTACTTAAAATATCTTATATCAAACGGTACAAATAATAAAAAGGCTACACATTAACCTTTATTTGAAACAATCATTTTATAAAATATACTTTGGTATTTTATAAAAAAATAAAATTATAAATAATAACAAAGTATATTTAAATATGTATATACGGAATTAATGTACCGATCCGCAAATGAACATTCCAACCGTCAAGTATTTTATTATACAAACGAAAAACAAAAAAACATAAATTATATACAAAACGCCTACTAAATAAACCTTTATCACGAAAACCCCGCCCCTCCCACAAATTTCGCCAAATTCTTTGAATGTATGTGTAAATTAAATATCGGAATTTCATCCCCACCAACACAAACAAACGGCTTCTTCATCATATCTACCGCCCCGTCAACTTCCGTCGCAGACATTTCCTTCCAAACAAACGCGTACTTATTATATTTTATACAACAATCCGCATTCACAAACCCCACCGTCGATCTCGTCGAACCATCTATGTTTTGTGGATCTATCCCCCCCAAATACTGCCCCATCGCATTTCCATCAAAAACCACCCCAAAACGTTCAAAATTGTGGCATACCATCCTTCTCACGTTATCCCCCTCAAATTCCGGCTGATCCTTGAAAATAGGGAATATATCCACCAAATCCGGCATCATACGTTTAAATATGGCAAATACATTCATATCTAACATTCGCAAATTCCAATTGATTAATAATGGACGAAGTAACTCCGCGTTCGGTACATACAATATACTAATCACATTAATATTAAAAGAATTAAAAGGAACGTATATTTTTCTGCGATCAACACGATCCATCAACACGTCACAATTGTAATATAAAACCACGTCGTTTTCAATATGAATCACATTTTCTATATTGTATTTTTCCATAAATGCGTATATGTAAAAAATTCGTAAAGATGTCATTACCCAAAAACCATTGTTGAATCTTTTGTCCAAATGCGACCGGTCATAAAAACGGAATTTGTCTTCCAAATTTTCAACAAATACCAATTTTACAGGAGAGTCCGACCCCGACACGCCCCCAACAAATACCGACGGTTCAAATTCCGCGAAATGTCCGCTGAATTTCTCATTAATAATTACATATATATTTTTATGATCAAGTCGAATAAGATTACGTATATTATCCAATATATATGGTTGGAAATTTCCTATACTGACTAAAACAACGTTCATTTATTTATAATAAATGTTGTTTTTATATAATTAACACTTTATCAACGGATTCAATAGTTAATGTTTTCGTGGTTCGTATATATACTACTTCGTGTACAGTTTCAAATATTTTATAAAATACTAAAAAATAGATTTTTATAAAATGATTGTTTCAATACCCCCCTCGATAATTGTTTAACATATATGGTCTGGTATTATATACAACCTATACAAATAATAACAATCATTAACTTTGAAATCCGCACATTAATTAAAATCGGTTTTACAACAAGTTAATATATTTTGTTACCAAGTATAATGGTAATCCTATAGTTGGTTGTTTTTAATATGGGTTAACCATCGACTTACGTAAAAGGAACCTTTATATGTTTTATAATATTATTTAATATTTCAACTTGTTCAGCCGTATTTTCTCTGGATAATCCACCGTGAATGCTGATTTCATTCATTTCTTTGTCAAAGTTTTTATTGGTTGTGTTTTTTAAACCCGATATTTTACAACTAGTAATTCTATCTATCGTAAATGTAGATCCATTTATTATTTCTTTTACTTCGGTTTCATTACTTTTCCATTCATTCTCATCCCTTATATAAATTGTCTTTTCTGGTTCATGGTAATGAATCGGTCTTTGATATAATGGATATTTTTTTAATTTATCTACAATATTTATAGTATATCCTTTCACATAACCGTGATTACCTACATTTTGAATGTTAGAAATTGAAATAGACCCTCTTAATGATTCTATAAAATCTACATAGTTTATAGCATCTTTACAACCTTCCAGGAAAATACTAATATTAAAATTATTATTGGTGGTGGTGTATTGGTTTTCAACCATAATATTTGTATTGTTTATGGGTGATTGAATGATTTGATTTTCAGATTGTTTTATGTTTTTTTCCATAAGAAGAGATTTAATAAATTTAATATCTTCTTGTAATTCTTTCACAACATTCGACTTTTTTTCGGTTGAGGGTGTGGTTGCCGTTGGTTTTAATACACATTTTTTTTTATGATTCCATAGTCCGGAACGAGAGTTGTATTCTTTATTACATACATTACATACATTAGTTACATTACATACATTAGATAAAAAAACATTATCAACTTCTTGTAATGGGGTAGGTTCTTTTTCTTCTTTTTGTAATTGATTATGTTTTTTTGTTAATAAATGTTTATTATAGTTTTGCTTTATATTTGTATTATATTTACATATAACACATAAAAATTTAAAATTACTCATTTAAAATTATTATATTTATAAATATTTTTTACAAATATATACTTTATTCTTTTATGTTGGTTTAACACGTATTCACAGAAAAAGGTCGAAGGATCCAACAAACGTTTATACAATATATTTAGCATCTCCTCGTCGGATTATTTAGAACGGTTCTAATAATATTAGAACGGTTCTAAAATATTAGAACAAAAAAAGTATAAGTACCCAAAGAAAAGTGGGAAGGATCCAACAAACGTATATACAATATATTTAGCATCCCCTCGTCGGATTCTGGAAAAGTGTTCTAATAATATTAGAACGGTTCTAAAATATTAGAACAAAAAAAGTATAAGTACCCAAAGAAAAGTGGGAAGGATCCAACAAACGTATATACAATATATTTAGCATCCCCTCGTCGGATTCTGGAAAAGTGTTCTAATAATATTAGAACGGTTCTAAAATATTAGAACAAAAAAAGTATAAGTACCCAAAGAAAAGTGGGAAGGATCCAACAAACGTTTAGACAATATATTTAGCATCCCCTCGTCGGATTATTTAGAACGGTTCTAATATTATTATATATAATCTCTATAAGACAACCAATAAAGAAATTCTATAGTAAATATATATTATACCAAAAATGAACACACGTGTTTTTGACATGAACGATACAGTAGAATTGAATTCTGGTGGAATTATAGGTTATGTTAACAATATATCTAAATTATCTAGTTATAGTACGGATTTAATAAATGATTCTTTTAGAAGCGGTACAAAAAGTGATAAACAAAAACAAAAAAAAATATTACACAAACAATAAAAAAAATAAGAAAAAATATAACTGCGATACGTAATGAAGCTAAATATTTAGGTACTATAATAAACATGACGTTAAAAAATAATAGACAAGTATTAAATGCGGTTTCAAAGAAGGCTTTCAGAAAAAAAAATAACGAAATTACCAACGATGATTTAAAAAATTGGAAAACCATTGTTGCGGATGATACAGAAGAGGATATTGAAAGTATATATAATTTGTCTAATGGAACTCGTAGTTTTTCTCGAAGTCGTTCTTCTCGAAGCCGTTCCTCTTAAATTAAACAAAAAAAAGTTCTATATCGTCTATATCACTACGTGTAAGATACGTCCCATTTTTATAATACAGAACATTATCATACTGTATTATGCCAGAACTAACTAATAATTCTAATAAATCATTTAAATCGTATATAAAGTCACAATCAACTGTGTACGTAGGATCGTTTAACATATTTTGTACTGATAAAAAATACGATCGAATAGTATATCTGCCGTCTATTCCGTGTTTATTCATTAAATTTAAAAGTTTTACTTGATGTACTGGATTTATCTTCTCATTAATTAATTTACTAAATGTCATTGACCGATTTGTCATATTTGTTGTTATATCATCATCATGGTGAATTGAAAAAAAACCGTATTTGTTATACCAAGAAAACCCATCGGTGGATGTGATAATTTTAAATATAGCAAGATTTAGTCTACAATTTTTTACAACCTTGAATGATACATCCCTTAATTGTATAAATTCAACACCGATTTCATCTTTTAATTGTATTATTTTTGTTAATATATCACCGCCTTTAATTTCATCACTGTTAACTTTACAAGACACCAAATAATCTATATAAATATATGTAGGTTGGTTATCAAGATCTAAATAAATGGTTATAATAATACTTTTATGATCTTTACAATCACACGAAAATGTTATATGTGAATTCATTTTACTGAATTTAGAGTTAAATATTATTTTATAATTTTCGAATATACTGTTTATTTGTGGTAAAAAGAAATTCACAATATCTCCTTTAAAATTTTGTTCAGATTTATATTTTTTACCGAAAACAGTATAATGTTCTTCATCTAGAAAATATTTCGAGACTCCCCTCGTCTTAAACATAGTGTATATTATATATAATATTTTGATTTAACTTTTGTTGTTTTGGACTTTTCATTTTTTCTTATACAGTAATAAAAATGAAACCATATAAACGGTGTGTTATACCCCACTCTCATTAACGTCAAAGAGTTAACAATTTACAAAGAATGACGCCTACTATTTACCGAATGATTACTTATTTTAGATTTTGATTCTTCCATATACCGGTATTTAAGTTATATATTATTCATTTATAATTATTAGACAATAGATGAATTATAAACACTCTCTTTTATACTCGTGATTTAATAGTGTTTATTTTCGCTCTTTGTAATATATGAGTAATAAAAACACTAATATGTATTTAGACGCGAAAACGTCGTTTTTAGAACCCACTGTAAACCAATATGGTGGACATATGGTGATGACAAATGTAAAAAAGGCGACCCGTGTAAAGTACGTGAACATAGACACGCGTTTTGCGGACGATTATTCAAAGACGGGGTATTATACCTTCACTTTTCCAGAAAAACAAACGAATATCAAGGGTATTCGAATCGTAACGGTTGAAACCCCCGTATCCTTTTACAACTTTTCCTCGTCGCTGGGTAATAATTCGTTTCAAATAAGGTATAATGGTGCTATTTACCCAATCGACATTAGTAATGGCGTGTATAATACAGCCTCAACATTAGTATCTCAAATTAATAGTCAAATACAACGGGATTCACAAAACGTTTTATCCAATATTTCTATATCAACTACAGCTGATCAACAAAGAACAATAATAACCAACTCATCTTCAAACAATTATACTATAAATTTTAATACAGATTTTTCAGGAAATACGGACAATAACAATTTAAGTTCCAAACTCGGTCGGGCACTGGGCTTTAAAACCCCGTCTTATAGTTTTAATTCCTCAACCCCGTTGACTTCCGAATCATCCATAAACCTTAACACAGTAAGATATTTGTATTTGGTGGTGGACGAATTCAGTTCGGGATTTACAAATTCATTTATATGTCCTTTACAACATTCTTTGCTAAGTAAAAAAATCTTGGGGAGAATCGCGCTAGATAATACGCGGTTTCCGTATGGATCAGTTCAAATTAGTAACACATTTAACGCTTTTCTTTCAAGCGATATACGGCATTATAACGGGCTGGTGGATATACAAAAAATACAGGTTCAGTTAGTGAATGAATACGGGATACCAATTGACTTGAACGGACAGGATTTTAGTTTTCTATTGGAGATGACATATGAGTAATAGCATCAAGTAAAAAATATTAGTAATATTATAATGTATCTTATAATAATATTAGTAATAGCATTAATAATTATATTTTATTATAAATTCAAAGAAAACGATGAAAATGAATCCTACACAATAAACAATATGTCGAATGATAATAAAGAGTTAATAAATAATCCAATATTAAATCAGATATATGGGTTTACAAACGAAATCCCGTATAATATATTTCAAACGTGGCATTCAAAATCGCTTCCACCAAAAATGAAAGAAAATGTGCGTTTATTAAAAAAAAACAACCCGGAATTTAAATACTATTTATTTGATGACGACGACTGTCGCGAATTTATCAAAACATATTATAACGAGTCAGTAGTAAAAGCATTTGACAAGTTAAAACCGGGAGCATTTAAAGCCGACTTATGGCGATGTTGTATTTTATACACGTTTGGTGGTATTTATTTAGATATTAAATTTAATTGTGCGAATGGGTTTAAGTTGATTAACTTGACCGACGACGAATATTTTGTAAAGGACTATGGCGATGAATTAGCAGTATATAATGCGGTTATTGTATGTAAACCGAAAAACTACATTATGTTGGCTTGTATAAAACAAATTATTGAAAATGTGGAAAATGAGTATTACGGGAGTTCGCCATTAGAGATAACTGGTCCGAAAATGATGATCAAGTTTTTAACACCGAAAGATAAGCGTTCTCTTAACCGGTTATTATTAACCCCAACACAAACGACCCTATATATTTACAAGAACAACGAGATTATTTTAAAGAGTTATCCGGAATACAAAGTGGAAAGACAAACCACACAATTGAATGAACACTACAGCATTCTTTGGAATAAAAGAGATATATATAATTAACCTGATTGGAATAGTAATATAAAAAATTGATTATATAATATATTAGATTATATAATTAATACACAACTCAAGTCAAAAACGAATCAACCTATAAAAGAATGACATCAACAGAATCCTCCCCTTTAAAATCTATATTTTCGCCGGAGCAGGATTACGCATTTGAAAAATTCCGTAATGGTGAAAACGTCTTTATTAGTGGTGCGGGTGGTTCAGGGAAGAGTTTTCTTATTCGACATTTTGTGAGATTTCTTATGTTAAATGAACCCAATAAAAAATTCCAAGTGACATCGACGACTGGTTGTTCATCGGTTTTATTGAGCGAAAATATACAGAATACGAAAGAATATGGGAAAATGATTTCAGTAAAGACGATTCATTCATGGTCGGGAATGCGATTATGTAAGGGGGAGGAAGATAAAATTGTCACGTCGATTTTGAATAATCGACACGCGATAAAAGAATGGCGGAAAGTCCATGTGCTTTTTATAGATGAAACGAGTATGCTATCTGAAAAGATGTTGAATATATTGGAGAAAATAGCGCGTATTTCTCGTAAAAACACTCGTCCATTTGGCGGGATACAGGTTGTTTTCATGGGAGACATGTTCCAACTTGCTCCTGTGCCGGATGCGAACGACGTTGAATCTTCGCGGTTTTGTTTCGAATCCCCCGTTTGGTCGTTCATTTTCCCCTTGGAAAACCATATAGAATTAAAGACGATATTTCGACAGACGGACAATATTTTTAAAGAAATATTGGGTGAAATACGGGTGGGGAAATTGAGCAAAGCGAATGCGGATAAATTGGCTGAATATGTCGGACGAAAACCGGAAAATGATGGTATAGTTCCCCCCAAAATTTTATCTACACGTTCAAAAGTTGAATATGTAAATAATAGTCAGTATGAAAACATCAAAGAAACCGAACACATATTTAATAGCAAAATACATACTAATTTTACTACATACGCCGATTCTGGAAAGGCGATTTCAATGGAAGATAAGGTGTTATTTTCACATTTAACCCAGCAACAGATTGAAATAGAAATAAAAAATATAAAAAATAATATAACTGTACCGGACGAACTAAAGTTGAAACGCGGATGTCCGGTCATGTGTCTTGTAAATATCAATTTGGAAATGGGTATATGTAATGGTTCTCTGGGGGTGGTGGATGATTTTCTAGCGGGGGTAGGGCATCCAATTGTTAAATTTCGAAATGGGGTACGACTTATTATTGACCCACACAGTTGGCAAAATGCGGATTATCCCTCGATTTGTATTCAACAATATCCTTTATGTCTTTCATTTGCGAATACAATACACAAATTACAGGGTGCGACAATGGATATGGCAGTAATGGATTTAGGTAGTAGTATTTTCACAGAAGGGCAAATATATGTGGCTTTATCGCGGATTCGAACAATGGAAGGATTGTATTTAAACGCGTTTCGACCGGACAAGATCCGTGTGAATCCAAAAGTAGAGGAATTCTATTCCCAATTTCCCGTATTAGAATTTGTATATGAAGATGAAATATAATCAACGGATCAGGGTGGGAGTAAAGTGTATATATGTGTAAATTATAATAAAACACCACACAAAAGAACAAATCACAATGGTTTTTCTGAAATAAAAGACCCATTTTTCACACAAACCATGAATATATTGTATTAAACGTTAATACAGTATATAGTTAAAAGTTTAGAAACGGCAAAGGGAAGGGGCGTCCGGGGAAACCGTAGGTTTCCTGGATTTCCTGGAAGGGAAGGGGCGTCCGGGGAAACCGTAGGTTTCCCGGAAACTATAGGGTTTTACAATTACACGCCATTTTTCGCATTCTATAATTGGCAAATGTAGTAAAATTCGTATTAAAGAAATTGAATTTTTTATTGTTCGGACCATTCACCGATGTATCGTAACAACACGCAGAACAGGCAGTATTTGCCCGTTGTTTTACATAAAGACGAACCGGGCGTGGAGTAATATATACTGCCTTTAAAGGGACTCTATTTGGTCTGGTATTTGTGCTTTGACACTCGATAAATGTCGGACAATTGCTTACATTTGGCAAAGACAATTCAAAGACATCGGTAATACCAGGCACAGCTAAATTGTTGTTCAACGGCAATGTGTTTATAACAGTATTAGCGATTGTATATTCTTTAAAACGTGTATAGTCTCTACTATTCAATACTGGATTTAGTTCTTTCTGTTGTTTTATTTCGGTTGCTAATTTCAAATGTTTTATATAATCACTTTGAGCCATATATACATACATAATATATGGTTTCTTCGGTTATTATTCCATCTTGGAATCCAGAATCCGCCTCTGTCTTTGAAGTTCATGAAATAAAAAATATGCTTGAGTTTATAGGGGTAAATGGGGATACAATAACATTTATTATTGGTTGTATGGCGATTTATCCGTCTATTTATTATATAATTGCGTTTATTATAGGGTTTATTGTGAATATTCAATTAAATAAAATATTAAAGTCCGTTTTCAAAGAACCACGACCGTTAAATAAATCGTCTAATTCCGTATATGAAGTTGGGGCAGAAGAAAAATGGGGGTTTCCATCGGGACACGCACAATTAACCAGTTATGCCTTTATATATTTATTATTAGTAAATCCGAAAAAACAGGCTTTTCTAATATTATTATGTATATTTCTTTGTATAACTGTGATTCAACGATATGTATTTAATAAACATACAATACCTCAATTAATTGCCGGATTATTTATTGGTTCGACATTTGCTTTTTTGTATGTTTGGTTTATAACATTCATACGACCGTATATATGAAGAGTGTCGAGTTAATTCGTCAATATAAGTATGGTTTCATTTTTAATTATATAATAAAAAATGAAATAATGACGGTTAAAGACTACCAACATATTTTTTACATCCTCTTTGATGAGCCGACAGCGATTTTTTCGTAATACCTATATAGAAATTACACAACTCGCATTTAAATTGGTTGGTTGTTTGTAACTTTGTATTTATTCTCACATCGCAATTTTCACGAATGTATTTTTCCAAAAAGGGCATTCTCATTACGTCAAGAAGATTAATGGTTTGTTTTTCAATTTCTTTGAAAAGACCGATTAAATTATCTCTATTGCGATAAAACTCCTGATATTCTTTGTTGATTTCATCCAATACATATCGATTAATTATCATATTTTCTTCACCAGCATATTTAGTATGGGGCGGGGGCGGGGGCGGGGACGAGTTAACAGCGACAGTCTCGACTGGAGGATTTGAAAAAGCGGTTGTTGTTCCGCACTTTTCTAAGAGATCGATGAAAGAAAGTATCATATTATCTATTTCGTCCTGTTCATGGTCTTTAAAGAAATCCAGAATTCGTGGATGTTTGGTTAAAATACGTTCAAATTCCATATATCTTTTCGAAAAACGGGCTTTTTATTCTTTTTTTAATAAAGGGGATTTCTTTATACTTTTCATAAATATTTATTGAATTTATCTATAGTATGTTTTTTAGCGTTGTCCCAATTATACGTTTTAATGGCGAACTGACGGGCATTTTTTGCGATTTCTTTACATTTTTCGTTATTATTTATACACCATTTTATTTTTTCATTGAGATCACTGAAGTCGTTTTCTACTGGAACGTAATGAACCCATTCTTTAAACTCGGAGTAAAACCACTGTTCCCAAACGCCTTTTACTTTTAACATAACCGAACCGGAATATAATTTCCAGGCCGTAGCATCCCACGCAGAAGTATACCCGTCAATGTCTAATATATATTTATATTGTAATTGTTCTGGTATAGATAGCGATTCTTTACTATAATCTATGTTACGAAAAGCATTTTTATTATACAAATTAGCAAAATAAGTTCTTTGATTCATTTCATTTTTATTATCGGGTTCAAAAAAGTTATATTTTGAACCGTTAATTATATTTCCTCTCCATACGCATATATTTTGTTTTTTATTATAATCCACATAATTATCATCTATTTCTTTAAATGTATCTTTATAACCATTAGATCCTGTATAATGAAAATCTGGAATACATACAGTAGTATTATCATTTACGTGTTTACTATAAGCAAAAATTGTTTTTTTGGAATGTAATATTGGGTATGTATTATAATCTTTTAATTTTATTTCTGCCATATCTATATATTCATTTTTTTGTGGGTAATAAGGTGTTAGTTTTTGGTTAGATACTTGATTTCTTTCAAGAAAACCATCCCAAAAAACTATTAAAAAATAGAATTTTGTTTTATGTAAATGAGGTAGTATTTCCTGGTTAAAGTAGTTTATAGTAGGCATTATCCGAGTGTCTTCATAACTAATATCTTTATAAATGTATATATCATTACCGTTATATCCTATCGCTTTAATATTACCCGGCAACTCTACCATTGAAGAATCGAATATTTTATTAAATTCGTCCAAAGAAACTTCTTTTATGTCGGTTGGATTTTCGGTAGGGTTAAATGGTTCTTGATTTTGTAACATAAAATACAATAATACCAAACATATAATAACCACAACAACACAAACCCATATTAAATATATTGGTTTTGATTTTATTATAATCATATATTATTAACTCTTATTTTATTTGATGTACAAATCCGAAGATTAACCCTTATTTGATTTAACGTGCAAATCCGCACATTAATTAAAAACAAGTTTTACAATAATATTTATATTGTGTTACCGTTAATGGTGTTTAATTATTTTATAAAGTCCTATAAATTAGAATTTATAAAATGCTTGTTTTAAATAAGGGTTAAATGGTTAAAATACCCTAATAAAGTCACGACAACTGTTTCATTTATCTTCCGCAACTTTTACAATTAGTGATATTCGCGGTTATTCGTCCAATCATACCCGTTTTTAATGGATGGATTAGTGGTTGATTTTTATATTTTATATCATTCAAATCGGTTACGGTGGTTAGGTTTGGTTGCTTTTGTTTATTTATTACATCCGGTGGGGTGGTGATGACGGAAGATGAAAAACGATTGCCCTTTATTGTATGATGAAATATATTAGAAATCAAGACCGGTTCTTTTAGTGGGGGTGTTATTATTTTCTTTGAAAATCGACTATCACTCGACCCTGTAAATAGTATTTTCATTTACATATATAATCTTTTTTTATGCGATTGCCATTTTACTAAAAAACCATTTATAAAGTTCCGCATTTTGACGTTCTTTCTTTTGTTTTGAACCATGACCAATGACCTTGAGCATATAACTCGCCAATATATCCATTTTTTCGGTGGAATGTTTCATTTTCGGTTCATTCTCTGCTTCCCATATATAAAATTTCTTTAATATATGCTCATTCACATATTCTTTCACACGCTGAAAGTTCGATTTTGAAACCATACGCCAAACCGGTGTTTTTAATAATTCTTGTGGATTCACCCCTAATTGAATTTCAACCGGCACACATTTGATCTTTTCATTTTCGCTATTGTTTTTACTATCATTCTTGTTTTCGGTATTTTTAATCGGTTCATTTGTATATATAAATATCCAATCCGGTTTTTCTTTAAAAACCCTGATTGGAATACTAAAAACACCTTCATTTTCGATTCGGTCTTCTATACATTTTCTTATGCCATCTGTCAAATCCGTGTTAAATACGAGGGTTAGTATTTCATCGGTAACGTTAAACGAAGTAACCCATTCTAAAAATGTGTATTTCGATCGTTGGTCGTATTGTAAATAATCCGCTATATCACGTTTTAAACGGTTTGATAACTGTTGTTTTACGTTTATTACTTCTTGTTGTAATTTGTCGCATTTCTTTGTCAACTCCAATACAAGACTATATAATTCCTTTTGGGAAGGAATGTCATCATTGACTACAAGCTGTTTACGTGGAGGTTTCTTTGGTAAATAGTCTATTTCTTTATTATTGATACATTCTTCGTCACTCTCAACCTGCTTTTTTATTGAATCAGTTGCCGGTTTGGGTCGTTTTACAATTAACATATTGGTTTCAGTGGCGGTTTTACTTTCAGTTTCATTAATAATACCGGTATTAGTCTCGATTTTATTATCAATTTTATGGAAACTGACCGACGGAGGGTTGCCTGTTTCACAGACATGTGGGGTTGATATATCAAATATTACGTCACAGAAAATACAACTTTTATAAGATAAAGACATTCATTATAATAAATATACTATAGTTAAATTTTATACTTTTACATAATACCCTCCCCTCACTCCGACCAAGAAGTCATAAAATTGATAATAACATAAACCATTAATCGTATTAAATATAAATAATGAGTTTAAAGAAACCAACGAAACCAACAAAAGCAACGAAACTGGTAGATACAAATAATCAGATTATCAATTATTTTAGTTCACCCCCCTCCATAGCGAATCCACCAATGTCACTGCCACCATCGCCACCAACATTAACGAATGTAAAAAAAGAACAGACTTACCTTAAAGTAAAAAACCCGCACCCAAGAGATGACAATATTTCATTCACAGAAGAAAACCACGAGTATACTGTTCTTGGTGAAAAAGGTTATACCTCAGTTACTACATTTGTTCATAAACATTTTCCACATTTTGACAATGAAGCCATTATTTCCAATATTCTCTCTTCAAAACGAATGACCGACCCGACTTATAAATATTATGGAATGACGAGAGAACGAATCTTAGCTGATTGGGAAACGAACCGAAATTCGGCGGCCGAAGCCGGTACAAAACTACATTATGATATAGAGTGTTATTTTAATCAGAACCCACAAGAAAATGATAGTGTCGAATACCAATATTTCAAAGAATTCGTAAAAGATTTTCCCGAACTAACTCCATTCCGGACAGAATGGACGGTATATTATGAAGAATACCGTATTTCCGGTTCCATCGACATGGTCTTTGAAAATCCCGATGGAACAATACAAATATATGATTGGAAACGGACAAAAGGATTGGAATATGAAGCATTTGGTAATAAACGGGCAACAACACCGTGTATTTCACACATACCAGATACCAATTTTTGGCATTATAGTATTCAATTAAACATGTATAAACGAATTTTGGAAGATAAATACGATAAAAAAATAACGGGGTTGTATTTGATATGCCTTCATCCTCTTAATTGCCCGAAAACATATGAAAGGGTTGAAGTGCCGTTTTTAGATAATGATATATCCCAATTGTTAATATGGTGGAAATCTATTATTTGAGTTTCTATTCGGCAATTTATTATTTCTATTTCTTGTATAACCTTTCTTCTTTTTATTTTTTTTTGATTTTAATGTTATTTTTTTCCGTTTTTGTTTTTTTTGTTGATGTAATGGAATTTTAACATATACTGGATTTTCGTTAATATGTCCTATTATTGTTTTTTGTTCTGGTGTTTTATTATAATTAAGGTTGATATCTTCTATAATATTTCCATTTACTATAATTTGTTCACGTAGTAATCGTTTTTCCATTATATAAATATATAAAGATTTAATCCTATCATAAATATAATAAACTTTTAAAGAATGAACAGTCAAGTGTTTCAATTAACGCACTTCCAACCACAATATTCGATAATGAAAACGAAATTGGCAAATGACATATATTATTGGTATTTTACCATTGTAAGAACGGCGTTTTTGTTTTTCATTTATTTGGCAAGAATGGCGGGGTTTTGTCTTTATTTAAAAAGTGATAATATGGTTGAAATAGAGGCTTTTGAAAATAAAATAAAACCATCGTTTTTGAATTTTGCGGATTGTGAAAATGTCGAAGAATACAAGAAAAGAAATCAAAATATCGAACCCATTTTCTATAACCGTAAAGAATTGTCGGAATTAATGAAGGAGGAAAACGCCATTGAAAAGAAATGGAAAAGCCGTATTCTTATTCAATATACCCCCCGTGGAAATATAATAATGTATTATGACGCATATAAAGGCGGGTTTTCTTACTACAGCGATCATTCGGTCGTCCCATTGCGAATATTAAATGCGGTGGCGATGAAATATGTAATGAATTACTATTGCTTGGATTTCTTTGTGGATGAAGTAGCGTTCACTTCCAATACATCCCCATTAATCGATTTAATGAACCTGGAAGATAATGAAGAAAATGAAAAATCAAAGAAGAATTTTACTAGACTTGCTGTAAATACGAAAATAGATGCGGATAAATTGCCGTTTTTAAAACCGAAGACAAACGCACCGTCGTCAATTACAGAAACGGCAAAGACGCATGAAAAACACGAAAAACGAATTAATAAATTTATCCATCTGGGGAAATTTAATAATTATTCGATTATACAAAAAAAGAAAAAAAATATGTTATTAGTAACAAATACAAACTATATATTTAAAAATGTAAACTATGATGAGTATAAGAAATCGAAAAATAAACCCAAGGGGGAATAATAAAGATATATACTATTTTTCAGTGGAAAGTTTACCCACAAATTGAATAAACCCATTCGACTTTTTTAAACTGAAAGACGACATTAAATGTGATTTTGCTATAAGATAGGCTTTGTGTTCTTTTTCTGTAAATGATTGTATATAAGCGGTTTCGGGGTCGACAACTACTGGCGCCAGAGGTGGTGGTGGTGGTGGTGGGTTAACTGTCGCTGATTTTACACAAATTTTGATTATTTTCTTATTCTTAATCAAAATTTTCTTTGGAGGAGGGGGGGATGGAGAAGAGTTTATTATATCCATAATTATTGATTAATATATGTTTTATATTCTTGGTAAATAAACGGATTCAATTTTATGAGAAATCTAGAAGAGGACTATCGATTGGTTTATATAAAATTGATTTATCCATATCACAATATATAGCTTTAACTATAAATAAACTATTGAAAATAAACTATGACAACCAAATATACATTTATTGAAGTATGTGCGGGGGGTGGAGGGTTAAGTAGTGGACTAATAAAAGCGGGATTGACTCCATTATTATTGAATGATTTTGACCGCAATTGTTGTAAAACACTGGAAAAAAACCATTCAGAAGCGGGTAAAATCGTTTGTGGTTCGATGGAAACAATCGATTTTACTGAATATATTGGCAAGGTGGATTTATTAACTGGTGGTGTACCCTGTCAAAGTTTTTCGAATGCTGGATTAAGAAAAGGTCTCGAAGACCCCCGTGGCGATTTAATGTTTAAATTCGGCGATATATTAAATTTAATACGTCCAACTATATTTATGATTGAAAATGTAAAGGGATTATTAACTCATGACGGTGGAAACACAATTAAAAAATAATTGAAAAACTCAATGAAAATGAACTATATAATATTACATACAAATGTTTAGATGCGAGTAAATACGGTGTTCCACAAAAAAGAGAAAGGGTATTTATTGTCGGAGTTTTGCGTAGTGGAAGTGGCGTGGATTCTATTCGACAGGCGTTTGTATTTCCAGCCGAAATCCCCGAAAAACGCGTATTAAAAGATGTTTTATTGGATGTTCCGGATTCTCCTGGAGCAAAATATACAGAAGAAAAAATACGATTATATAAGATGATTCCGCAAGGCGGGTGTTGGGTTAACTTACCCGAAGATTTACAAAGAGCGTATTTGGGAAATTCATATAATTCAGGTGGCGGGAAACGCGGTATTTTATATCGTCTTTCAATGGAAAAACCGTCATTAACATTGCTATGTACTCCAAGTCAAAAACAAACCGAAAGATGCCACCCGTTGGAAGAAAGATCGTTGACAATACGAGAATACGCAAGAATACAAACATTCGATGACAATTATGAATTCATGGGAAGTATAACTTCTCAATATAAACAGATTGGAAATGCCGTTCCCGTTTTATTGGCGAAATGTATGGGGGATGCTATAATTAATGTATTGACATAATAATAAAAAACACAACAAATATCAAAATATTTACAAATTTTTAATGTTTTCGACATTTTTACAAAATTAAACAATTCTAGTATTATATACCAATTTATAAATTTAATAAAAAGGCTAACAATGAAATTTGCGGGTTAACCCTTTAACCCTTATTTGAAATAACCATTTTATAAATTTCTATTTTTTAGTATTTTATAAAAAAATAACATCATACTTGGTAACAAAGTAAAACTGACATTGTAAATACTGTTTTTAATTAATGTGCGGATTTGCACGTTAAATCAAATAAGGGTTAATGATTTTTAACCAGCAGATTTCAGTATTAATGATTTTATTAGGATTTTATAAAATACAACTCCATATTTCATCACAAATATTTTAAAATAGGTAAAATATTTGATCGTTGTAAAATGTCTAAAATGTTAAAGGGTTAAATAAATTATAAATAAGTAATATTTTTAGTATTAATATAACTGTACCATATTTCATTAAATTCACCATCTCTTTCAGTCATTAAATTATATATATAGTATAAATTATCACCATTAAACAATATACAACCTAATTCCGAAAATCCACCTTTATGAACCAATAAATTTTTACATTTTCTAAAAAAGCATAAATGTGTATCCGGGTCATTCATATTATTAATATATTTTTCATTTATTAACAATTTATTAAAATCGTTTATCAAGTTTTTTTTTCCATTATCCAAATCACTATTATGAACTCCACCTAATAACACTATTTTTTCGTATTTATTTTCTAATGTTTGTACTATTTTTATAAACGAATCTTCTATATTTCCTTTATCACCAGAACGAATATGAACAAATAATGTTTTATCATTATTAATTGTATTAAAAAATTCATCTATTTTACCTTTATTATTTTCATAGTAAATATCAGTTGCTTTTTGTAATAATTCTATATTTGGAATTTCAATATTTGATTCTTTTACCTTTGTTTTCTCATCGAGTAATTTTAAATAATTTGAAAATATCGAATTTGGATAAGAATCGTAGTAAATTTTATTATTATTAATATATTCAATAATATATTGCTGTTTATCTTTATAATATTCATCTCTATTTAATATTGATTTTTTAAAAAAAAAAGGCATTCGTGTTAAATCCCCAATATTATATAAAGGTTTGTTTTCATCATATACTTGTAATTCATCACTTGTTACTAAAGACTCTATTGTAGACTCTATTGTAAAAGTGAAGAAAGATAGTAATATCAATAATAATAATATTATTATTATAAAATGTATGTATTTTATTTTCATTTATATTATTATTTTTTATTTGATTAACCCTTTGCCGTTTCTGAACTTTTTAAAATTTTCATTTCTTTTTATAGGGTAATAAAAATGAAACCATAAATAATAGTAAATTTATATACCTCGTTACAAAAAACAAAACCCTTTACCAACAAATCCGTCGATATAATCGGCAAAGGGTTAACTCTTTATCGTTTTTGGCATTTTTACCCATAAACGATATAGTATCTTTTATTAATTTGTAAATAAATAGAATCAATTTTTATGAAAACCGTATATTTACTAAATTTCTGAAAAATGATTTATATATTGCTCGTTTCGATTGATTCGGTCGCTCCAGAAAAAGGGAAGGGGCGTCAGGGGAAACCGTAGGTTTCCTGGAAGATTAACAACTATTTACGGTTGTCACTTCAAACGTCATGGAATAGTCATTTTGACCTATATTTACGACTTCACCGAAACGGTTTAATATACGTATTTTCAATTTTTCCAGGTTGACTGGACCGAAATAATCACGTTTTTTAAATATTAAATCCGCCCCATTGTCATTTAATATAGTATTTACTCCAGTCGAAATTATTAATCGGGCGATGATATTTTTTCCCAAATAGTTGCCCAATGTATCGTTGGTTGAAATAATGCTATCTGTGGGAAAATTGTTTTGGAAATCGTCCACCTCTACAAAGAGATAATTATTTATAGCACTTCCATAAAAAGACTCCCCGATTAAATAGGCATTATATGTAACGGCGGAATAAATGGTTGCTAGGTATGATGTCTGTATATTTAAATAATTTACTGTATAAAATGTTTTACGGAATCCCAATAACCAACCGAGATTTTTATATATTGGTCTTGAAACACCTTCTGTCTCGAGTGAGAAATCGATTGTAAAATAAAAATCGGGGGAGTAATGAATATTATCGGGTGTGGAATCAAATGGAAAAACGCCCCCCACATCAATTTCTGTGATTGGGTTTCTAGCACGGATTACCGTTCCAAGTGTTATAGCGTCTATTTCACACCATAAAAAATCTAATCCAACCTGACTATTTTTACTAAATATATTATTTAATGTTTGTGCGAATGTATTTTGTGTGTAATTGCCGTCAGGAATAACTATTTTAAAGTTGACAATGTCAGGTAAAGTTGACATTCCATAAAGTGACAAATACATTATATTATTTTTATCGGCACTGGAAAAAATGTTCCAAACAACAGGGAATTCAAAAGAAGCCAATTTTAAAGAAACCACGTTATTTATAATTTTCGGCATTATATAAGTAAAATCTGTGCTTTTCGTAATTGTATAATTCTTTCGAAAAAGGGTATCGATACAAATATTACATGTTTTGAGACGTGTTTCGATAGGGTTAATAGAACCCGAATAATACTGATTTCCATTAGTAGTATGTAATGGTTTTATGGTGGCAGGATAAATAAGTTCTTCTGTTCTGGGTATGGAAACGGCGGAAACAGGAATTCCAGCGGTGGGGTCGAGGCGAAAATTGGCGGGAATAGAAGTTGGAGGAGCAGGGGCTGGACATTTGGCTGCAATAATCCACCTTTTAGCGGATTCAAGAAATGAAACCAAATCGGATTTAAATTTAACATTGATATGTCCGCTTTTTAGTAACTGTTCTCTAATTAAATATTCTTTATATTGAACATCATCCTCATTGTAAGATTTATTATCTAACCTGAAAAAACGTTCTAAATCGGTAATGGTATAATTATTTATATCTAAATCTAATGATTCATATGACATTATAGAACGTTTAAAGAAAAATATTTTGTTTTTTTACCGTTATTTATATGTAATATTTTATATTTATTTAAGACCATATTTAGTAATGAGGTGTATATATGAGTGGTTTGTTAAATATACGATTGATAGTGTGTAAGTAATAACAATAGTAATAATATAGTTTAATAAATATATGTATTATGCTGGAAATTTAACAAAAGGAGGGGATATTAACCAAACCACAAAATCTGGTAGTGATTATCAAAAGAAGACCAATACGAGTGGAAACACTGGTTTGACCGGAATCACGGGTCCGAGTGGAAACAATGGAGACACGGGTTCGACAGGTCCGACTGGAAACAATGGAGACACGGGATCAACCGGACACACGGGACCAACCGGAGACACTGGATCGACTGGAGACACTGGACCAACCGGAGACACTGGTTCAACTGGAGACACGGGACCAACTGGAGACACTGGTTCAACTGGAGACACTGGATCAACCGGACACACTGGATCAACCGGACACACGGGACCAACTGGAAACACTGGATCAACCGGACACACGGGACCAACCGGAGACACTGGTTCAACTGGAGACACTGGACCAACCGGACACACTGGACCAACTGGAAACACTGGATCGACCGGTCAGACTGGATTTACAGGAGACACTGGTTCAACCGGAGACACAGGTCCGACTGGAAATACTGGACCGAGTGGAAACACGGGTCCGACTGGATTGACAGGTTCAACTGGAAACACGGGATCAACTGGAAACACGGGATCGACTGGATCGACAGGTTCAACCGGAAATACTGGATTTACAGGAAACACTGGTTCAACTGGAGACACTGGACCGACTGGAAACACGGGTCCGACTGGAAACACGGGTCCGACTGGAAACACGGGTCCGACTGGAAACACGGGTCCGACTGGAAACACGGGTCCGACTGGAAATACTGGATCGACAGGTTCAACTGGAAACACTGGACCGACTGGAAATACTGGAAACACAGGATCGACCGGTCAGACTGGATCGACTGGAAATACTGGATTTACAGGAAACACGGGTCCAACCGGAAACACGGGATCGACTGGAGACACAGGATCGACTGGAGACACAGGACCGACTGGATCGACGGGTCCAACCGGTCAGACTGGATCGACCGGTCAGACTGGATCGACTGGAAATACTGGATCGACTGGAAACACTGGATCAACTGGAGACACAGGACCGACTGGATCGACGGGTCCAACCGGAAATACTGGACCGACTGGAGACACAGGTCCGACTGGAAACACTGGATCGACAGGTTCAACTGGAAATACTGGATTTACAGGAAACACTGGATCAACTGGAGACACAGGACCGACTGGATCGACGGGTCCAACCGGAAATACTGGATCGACTGGAAACACGGGACCAACTGGAAACACTGGATCGACTGGAAACACTGGATCAACTGGAGACACAGGACCGACTGGAGACACTGGATCGACTGGAAACACGGGACCAACTGGAAACACTGGATCGACTGGAAACACTGGATCAACTGGAGACACAGGACCGACTGGAGACACAGGACCGACTGGAGACACAGGACCGACTGGATCGACGGGTCCAACTGGAAATACTGGATCGACTGGAAACACTGGATCGACCGGTCAGACTGGTTCGACTGGAAACACGGGACCAACTGGAAACACTGGATCGACTGGAGACACTGGTTCAACCGGAGACACAGGACCGACTGGAAATACTGGATCGACTGGAAATACTGGATCGACTGGAAATACTGGTTCGACCGGAGACACAGGACCGACTGGAAATACTGGATCGACTGGAAATACTGGATCGACTGGAAACACGGGTCCGACTGGAAACACTGGACCGAGTGGAAACACGGGTTCAACCGGAGACACTGGTTCAACTGGAAACACTGGTTCAACCGGAGACACTGGTTCAACTGGAAACACTGGTTCAACTGGAAACACGGGACCGACTGGATCGACGGGTTCAACTGGAAACACGGGTTCAACCGGAGACACTGGATCGACAGGTTCAACTGGAAATACTGGATTTACAGGAAACACTGGATCGACGGGTCCAACCGGAAATACTGGATTTACAGGAAACACGGGTTCAACCGGAGACACTGGATCGACCGGTTCAACTGGAAATACTGGATTTACAGGAAACACTGGATCGACGGGTCCAACCGGAAATACTGGATTTACAGGAAACACTGGACCGACTGGATCGACGGGTCCAACCGGAAACACGGGATCAACCGGAAACACGGGACCAACTGGAAACACGGGACCAACTGGAAACACGGGACCAACTGGAAACACGGGACCAACTGGAAACACTGGATCGACAGGTTCAACAGGAAACACAGGTCCAACAGGAAACACAGGTCCAACAGGAAACACAGGTCCAACTGGAAACACGGGACCAACTGGAGACACAGGATCGACAGGAAACACTGGATCGACGGGTCCAACCGGAAATACGGGATCAACTGGAGACACAGGATCGACAGGAAACACTGGATCGACGGGTCCAACCGGAAATACGGGATCAACCGGAAACACGGGACCAACTGGAAACACAGGATCGACAGGTTCAACAGGAAACACGGGTCCAACTGGAAACACGGGACCAACTGGAGACACAGGATCGACGGGTCCAACCGGAAATACTGGACCAACCGGAAACACGGGTTCAACCGGAAACACGGGTTCAACCGGAAACACGGGTTCAACCGGAAATACAGGTCCAACAGGAAACACAGGTCCAACCGGAAACACTGGATCGACTGGATCGACCGGAAACACTGGACCGACTGGAACAAACTATTTTACTCAATCTGGAAATAATATTTATTATAATACTGGCAATATAGGTGTTGGGACGACCTCACCAGCCTATCCTTTGGATGTTCTTGGTGATGTTAGAATACAAGGAACAAATGACTTGATTCTCAATAATCCAAACAATAATCTATATGGAACTACAAACGATATATATTACACCGCAAATCAAACCCATAGATATAATGTATCAAGTAATACAGTCGCAACCATAAATTATTTAGGTTTGGCTATTGGAAAAATTCAAGCAGGTGTCGCATTGGATATTTCAGGTGATGGACAGTTTAACAATAACTTATCTGTTATAAATTGTAATGGTGGTGGTAAACTTAGACTTATGAATAATACTCAAGGTTCAGCGTTCGCTAGTATGTTTTTTATGAAAGATAACCCACAAAAATCAGATGGTTTGTATATTGTTCCCCCATCTAATGCTAATTATATATATATTGGAGCATCACTGGGAAGAATAACATCGTATAGTTCTCTAGATATATATGAAAATCAGGGTAGTTCTCCATCATGGACCGGACCAGGAGTTTATACCGGTTCATTAATAATACGTCATGATAATTTTAACGGCACTTCAAGTATTACTTTTCTTTCTAATGCTCAGGCAAACCAGTTAGATTATGGATACATTCAATATATAGATAATTACTTAGGTCATCCTGGTGCTGTCAATGGTGCTACTTCTTACGGGCGATTAGTAATTGGAATTGAACGATCCATAACTGATTGTCTAGTTTTAATGACTTCTTCTGCGGTTGGGTATGTTGGAGTAAATAATTTAAATCCAAAATATGGTTTGGATGTTTCTGGAATCATTAATACAAATAATAACATATATGCTACTGGAAGAATCGGTGTTGGAACGACCGCCCCAGCCTATCCTTTGGATGTTTCCGGAGTTATAAATACAAATAGTAACATATATGCTACTGGAAGAATCGGTGTTGGGACAACCGCACCAGCTTATCCTTTGGATGTTCTTGGTGATGTTAGGATACAAGGAACAAACGACTTGATTCTTAATAATCCAAATAATAATCTATATGGGGATGTTTCCAATATATACTATAATGTGAGTGGAGGAACCCATCGGTACAATGTAACAAATACTACAATTGCGACTATAAACAACGTAGGTGTAGGAATAAGAACAACCACACCAGCCTATTCTTTGGATGTTTCCGGAGTCATAAATACTAATAATAACATGTATGTTACTGGAAGAATCGGTGTTGGAACAACCGCCCCAGCCTATCCTTTGGAAGTTATTGGTAATGCGAAAATGACAAACATATACTTTAATAACTCTTTATCTTATATAGGTTCAAACAGTCATACTACGTATTATGGCGCTCCAGAAACACATTATTTTCTTATAGGTACTAGTTATTATTTATATTTTAATATCAACGGGTTAGGATTAGGTAAAACCGCAGGTCTACCTGAGTATCAATTGGATGTAAGTGGACCCATCAGAATACGAGGAACAAACAAATTAATTCTCAATTATAACCCAAATAATAACCTTTATGGAGATGGTTCCAATATATACTATAATGTGAGTGGAGGAACCCATCAGTACACAGTAACAAATACTACAATTGCTACTATAAACAATGTAGGTGTCGGAATAATGACAACCACACCAGCCTATCCTTTGGATGTTTCTGGAGTTATAAATACAAATAATAACATATATGCTACTGGAAGAATAGGAGTTGGAACAACCACCCCAGCCTATCCTTTGGATATTCTTGGTGATGTCAGGATACAAGGAACAAATGATTTGATTCTCAATAATCCAAATAATAACCTTTATGGAGATGTTTCCAATATATATTACAATGTGAGTGGAGGAACCCATCGGTACAATGTAACCAATAACACAATTGCCACTATAAACAATGTAGGGGTAGGAATAGGGACAACAACCCCAGCATACGCATTAGATGTAAGTGGAACTATACGATTGGGACCATCAAATAGTAGTGTTGTTATTACACCAAATTTTGATATGAACGGAAGTTGGATAAGTTTGCCAACAACTGGTCCAAGTGCTATAGGAAGTGGGGTATATAATGCTTGGATTGGTTATGCTTCTGTTGCTGGACACTGGTTTAATGCTTCTTTATCACAAGATATATGTTATAGAAATACAACAGGAAGATTACTATTTGGTTGTAATGGTGACAAGCCACAAATATATTTATCAAATACTTCATTACAAATCGGAAATAATACAGTGTCGTATAATACCTATATTTATAGTAATGTTGGAATTGGAAAAAATAATCCAGTTTATCCTTTGGATGTTTCCGGGGTCATAAATACAAATAATAATGTGTATGTTACTGGAAGAATCGGTGTTGGAACAACCACACCAGCTTATCCTTTGGATGTTCTTGGTGATGTTAGAATACAAGGAACAAACGATTTGATTCTCAATAATCCAAATAATAACCTTTATGGAGATGTTTCCAATATATACTATAATGTGAGCGGAGGAACCCATCGGTACACCGTAACAAATACCACAATTGCTACTATAAACAACGTAGGTGTCGGAATAGGGACAACCGCCCCAGCTTATCCTTTGGATGTTTCTGGAGTCATAAATACAAATAATAACATATATGTTACTGGAAGAATCGGTGTTGGGACAACCACACCAGCATACGCATTAGATGTTCTTGGTGATGTAAGGATAGAAGGAAAAAATGTATTGATTCTCAATAATCTAAACAATAACCTATGTGGGGATGTTTCCAATATATACTATAATGTGAGTGGAGGAACCCATCAATACAATGTAACAAATACTAAAATAGCAACTATTAATACTGTAGGTGTCGGAATAAAAACAACCACACCAACATACGCATTGGATGTTTCCGGGGATATAAGAATACAAGGAACAAACGATTTAATTCTCAATAACCCACATAATAACTTGTATGGGGATACAACCAATATATATTACAATGTAAGTGGAGGAACTCATCGGTTTAACGTAACCAATAACACAATTGCCACTATAAACAATGTAGGGGTAGGAATAGGAACCACTACACCGGTGTATGCTTTGGATGTTAAAGGGGATATACAAACAACTGGTAATATTAGAATGAATAATGCGACAGTAATAGGCATTAAAAATAATACAGGAACATATTACGAATGTTTTTTTCCTTGTTGGACTGATAATAGAACATATTTTACATATGGGACAGCAGGAATGAATATTCGTTCCAACAATAGTGATTTTATAGGCACAATATTTTTAACAGCAACCAATAGGGTTGGATTAGGAACGACATCCCCGGCGTACACTTTGGATGTTTCTGGAGTTATAAATACAAATAGCAATATATACGCTTCTGGAAACATAGGAATTAAAACAACCGCCCCAGCTTATCCTTTGGATGTTCTTGGTGATGTTAGAATACAAGGAACAAACGATTTAATTCTTAATAATACAAATAATAATCTATATGGGGATGTTTCCAATATATACTATAATGTGAGCGGAGGAACCCATCGGTTTAACGTAACCAATAACACAATTGCGACTATAAACAACGTAGGGGTAGGAATAAGAACAACCACACCAGCATACGCATTAGATGTAAGTGGAATTATTGACGCCGATAGTTTTTTAGTATCCAATAGTAATACAAATTTGATATATAATGGTAAATTTGATTTACCCACCATTACAAATAATACTTATGTTTTTGTAAATACTTTTACACCCGCACAATTAACTTCGTTTTATTGGACTTCTCGAAGTGGTACCCAATTACCAGTATTAGTAAGGGGGGGACCTGCGTCTGGTATTAATGTTCCAGATCCTTCAATTGTTGGAGCGAGTCAATATTTATTAATACAAAACGGATCATTATTTGGTTCAGCACAACAATCATTTACGTCAATTCAAGCGGGTTTTTACACATTAACGTTTAATTATGTCTCAAGAGGTGGGTATAGTTTTAACAATTTACAAATATATATTAATGACGTTTTATTTGATACTCTAACAACTGGATCATCTACTTGGATAAGTTATACAAATATCAATTTACCTATAGTGAATGGTGTGAATACCATATTATTTCGGGGTATCTCCGGGCAAGATATGGGAATAACAAATATTCAAATTGTGTATAATAGACAAACTGGTGGAACACCCACATATAGTAATTTTAAAACAACAAATATATTTGGTTCTTTAACGGTTCATGATGTAGTAAGTGGTGGAACTACAACACCAAGTATATTAACAAGCGATATTATTAACGCTGATAGTTTTTTAATATCTAATAATACAAATTTGATATATAATGGTGATTTTGCGTTACCTGCAATTACACCTAACAGTGCTATATATTCTAATGTTTTTACAGCTCCACAATCGTCGGCTTTTTATTGGACCGCTCCAACCGTGTCACAAAATGTAGCATTACAGAATAGCACAACAATATGGAATTTTCCGAGTCCTTCACTCATTAATATGACTCAATTTGTAGCTATCCAAAATACTGGAACATTACAACAATCATTTACAGCTACACAATTAGGTAATTATACGTTATCTTTTAATTACGCAGCAAGAACGGGATACCCGTTGAACAATCTTCAAATATATATTAATGGTGTTTTATTTGGTTCTTTGACTAGCTCACCTACTAATTGGGGAACATATACTAATACTATATCACCAGTTATTGGAACTAATAGAATATTGTTTCAAGGAGTAGCAAATGAAATAGGAATAGCAAATATTAAAATATTGTATAATCAAACTGGTCAAACCGGTCAACCACCTCAGTATAGTAGTTTAAAAACATCAAATGTATTTGGATCTTTATCAGTTTACGATCTAGTAAGTGGTGGAACTACAACATCAAGTATATTAACAAGTGAAAGAATCGGTGTTGGAACAACCGCCCCAGCTTATCCGTTGGATGTTTCCGGAGTCATAAAAACAAATAATACAGTAACTACTCCCACTGTAACACTTTTATATAACTCAATCCCAACATTAACCTCAGGAATGATAGGATCTATTATAAGTGGAACTTATCCCACATTACCATTTACAATTACCAGCAATACATTTTTTTATTTTACATTTACATCCGTACCGATTGGTATTTATGCCGTTAACGCATACGTTTCGTGTACAATATCAACAACTGCGGTTTCAAAAGTAAGGCTTGGATTAAATACTGGTACGACGTTAGCAACTAACCCATATAATACTGAATCCAAATTACTTCATACTGGTATTTCTAGTGGAATTTCAAGTGTATCTTATAATTATTATCTTACTAATTCAGCAGTAACAACATATAATATGATATTAGTATTCGATCCTAGTCTTACCGGAAATGTTCAAATATTCAACGCTCAACTTATTAGAATAGCATAATTTTACGATTTCTTTACAATTTGTAGTTATACTATTTTATAAATTTAATATTAATATTAACTCTAAAATCTTTTCTTGTGTATCTTGTATGAAAGATTCGTGTTTATTAATGGTTTCTTGTAAAATACGATTGGATTCTTTTAAATCTTGTATTTCTTTGACTAATACACCGATTAGTCCAGTATAGTTGAGAGATTGATTTTCTTTACCGTCTTTTTCACCGGATACCAAAAATGGATATTGTTCTTGGACTTCATGCGCAATAAAACCAATATCTTCTTTATTGGTATTTTTGTTATAATAATGGACTGGACGAAGATTATCGACTGTATAATTAGTTTCTTTTAAATTAACTATATTTTCTTTAATTCTGTAATCACTACTGGTCGGAAATGATGTGGCAGTTACAGAACTAGTAAATCTTCCATTTCCAGAAACGTCTAAATTATAATCTGGATATTGTCCACCAATTGATACAGATCCAGATCCCATCCATTTATTATGAGATGTAAATATATGAGCTTTATTCGCAGAAACATATGTTGTAGTACTTGCATCACTTGAAATATAATTAGTAGATCCACAATAAAAAAAAATAGTTGGGTTACCATTAATAGTTATAGAATTATTAAACCTTCCAGTTCCGTTTACATCCAATTTATATGATGGGGTGGTTGTTCCTATTCCAACCTGATTGGAGCTATTTAAAAACATTGTGCTTACAATACTGTTATTGCGAATATTCATCCCATCTGAACCATAGTTTAAATATGTAATATTATCACTCCAGCAAGGGATAAAAATTGGTAAATATGTTCCTGTTGAATTTTTTGCGTATATTTGGCCTGTATTCGGCATTCGAAAATTACCGATTGTTTGTATTTGTATATCACCAGTTACATCCAAGCCGTTTGTAAATCTTCCAGTTCCGCTTACATCCAAACGATAGGCTGGTGAGGTCGTCCCAATACCTATATTGCCTGTATTATAATAAATATTATTTCCAGATTGAGTAAAGTAAGTTATTCCCATTGGACCTGTCGGACCCGTATTACCAGTCGCCCCTGTGTTACCAGTCGCCCCTGTGTTACCAGTCGATCCCGTGTTTCCTGTCGATCCCGTGTTTCCTGTTGGTCCAGTGTTTCCTGTATTTCCTGTAAAACCTGTGTTACCAGTCGATCCCGTGTTACCAGTGTAACCAGTCAATCCTGTGTTACCAGTCGGACCTGTATTTCCGGTCGGTCCCGTGTTTCCAGTCGGTCCCGTGTTACCCGTGTTACCTGTATTTCCTGTAAAACCAGTGTTACCGGTTGGTCCAGTCGATCCAGTGTTTCCAGTCGATCCAGTGTTTCCAGTCGATCCAGTGTTTCCAGTAGGTCCCGTGTTTCCAGTCGATCCAGTGTTTCCAGTCGATCCCGTGTTTCCAGTCGGTCCCGTGTTTCCAGTCGGTCCCGTGTTTCCAGTAGGTCCAGTGTTACCAGTCGGTCCAGTGTTACCAGTCGGTCCAGTGTTTCCAGTCGGTCCCGTGTTTCCAGTAGGTCCCGTGTTTCCAGTTGATCCAGTATCTCCAGTAGGACCCGTATTACCTGTTGATCCAGTGTTTCCAGTAGGTCCCGTGTTTCCAGTCGATCCAGTGTTTCCAGTTGATCCAGTATCTCCAGTAGGTCCCGTGTTTCCAGTAGGACCCGTATTACCTGTTGATCCAGTGTTTCCAGTAGGTCCCGTGTTTCCAGTCGATCCAGTGTTTCCAGTTGATCCAGTATCTCCAGTAGGTCCCGTGTTTCCAGTTGATCCAGTATCTCCAGTAGGACCCGTATTACCTGTTGATCCAGTGTTTCCAGTCGATCCAGTGTTTCCAGTCGATCCAGTGTTTCCAGTCGATCCAGTGTTTCCAGTCGGACCCGTGTTTCCAGTCGGACCCGTGTTTCCAGTCGGTCCTGTATCTCCAGTCGCCCCCGTGTTTCCAGTCGCCCCCGTGCTTCCAGTCGGACCCGTTCTTCCAGTCGGTCCCGTTCTTCCAGTTGGGCCCGTGCTTCCCGTTGGGCCCGTGCTTCCCGTTGGACCGGTTCCTAATGGTCCCGTGCTTCCAGTCGGTCCCGTTCTTCCAGTCGCCCCCGTGCTTCCAGTCGCCCCCGTGTTACCTGTCGCCCCCGTGCTTCCAGTCGGTCCTGTAACAGGAATTATTGTAACCATTCTTAATGTATCTGCTGAACTTGCCATATCTTACAATAACTAAAGAAAACATACTCAAAAAATTACTAATATACCAATTTTATAAAATTGTACTATATGCGTTATTACCTGAGAATATTTTTCCGTATTGTCGATAAATTAAAATCTCCCCACCGCCCATTCATCTTTTTCAACCTACAATCTAACATTTCTATATCCAATTCCTCCCACGAATTCAATAAAATGATTGGCAATTTATAATATTCTATAATGATTTTTGAAAACTCCGTTCTTAACATAATCGGTACAGTTTTTACGTATAAACATTCCCATAATCGGTGAGTATCTACCCCATTTCCTCCCGGACAAATACAATATTTATATTTTGAAAGACGGGATATATGTTCTTCAAATGAAACCGATTCTAAAAATACAACTCCTTTCGCTTCACAGATTCGTTTACATTCTTCCCGTAATAGGAGTGACGTATCCACATTAAAATTCATATATATGTCTTCTTCTTTCACACTAACCGAATCATTTTTCATAAAAGATTCAAATACAGACAAGTCGCCATGACTCCATTGAGAATTCGCAATACCAATCGGCAAAGGCAATAATTTAGGATGTCTTAAACAAACATTTTGAGCATACCAACGAACCACCAAAGGATGATTTAATATAATATATATTAATTGATCTTTAACAATATTTATATCACTATTATGAGTTATTAACACAAAGCGGTTTTTAAAGAAACCAATTATATTTGGAAATAACAACAGCACATCTGGATAAATAAAAACAATTTGCGGGTTATTAAATGGGGCATTTATGGTAAATATATCCAAACATTTAGAAGAATCAATCGCCGGATTTGAAAGAAAAAGGTGAGGTATTCCAATATAAACATCTGCTATAGATTGTATTCTTTCTCCTGTTACGATTTCGTCGCTCATAATAAGTATATATAATAAAATATCTATTCTATTTAACCACTACCCCATTCCCCCCC
>Ga0247722_10000240_pt1 | contig 35723 bp, 31 predicted proteins | sample MSEWelMarce3H_FC_FD_189094 | JGI IMG/M metagenome (GOLD analysis project Ga0247722, IMG submission 189094) | Subsurface sediment microbial communities from gas well in West Virginia, United States - MSEEL Well Study Marcellus 3H_FC | ecosystem: Environmental > Terrestrial > Deep subsurface >... | reverse complement strand
ATATATAATAAATTGATAGGGGGGGGGGCTTATTTTCACCCATAAAACAACCGGGGGTATCAATTATATATAAGAAGATACGGGGGTCTTTTTATACGATATTAATATAAAGTCTATAGTAAACAGGATTTTTATAAAAATAATTTGGAATTTATTTGGATATTACAGAAATATTTATTAATATTGCAACGTGACCCTTTAACCAAGGTACTCCTTGAAAGCACATTGTTAGTATTGGACAGAAGTTGGGTGGTAATTGCAGGATTGAAATAATATCTGAACATAGCGATGAGATGTCCCCGATAGTCACAAAAATTATTTGAGTAGTCGGCTATACCGAGTTCGCAAAGGTATAGTTAACAGTTGGGATAGAATAGAGATAAGGTAACTCTGGTGAATGGACACTGTAACGTTATCCCTGGGTATTCAGAAATGAAAGCACTGCTGACGATGCACGAAAGGCTCAAATTAACGGTCCTCGATCCAAAAGGGACGATCTATAAGGGATCGTTATATTTAATTCATAACAACTTAATCATGGTAATAGTAAGTAAGTATTTAGTTCCAAAAGGTTATTTAGCAATTACTATATGGCCTTTTATATTTGTTAGGAATAAGGAATTAAAAGACGTTGATTCTCTTATTAACCATGAAAAGATTCATTTAAAGCAGCAATTAGAGCTTCTTATACTATTATTCTATATTTGGTATGGTGTAGAGTACTTAGTGCATTATATTAAGTATAAAGACCATTTAAAGGCATATAGGAGTATTAGTTTTGAAGTAGAGGCTAATATGTATGAAGATGACTCAAATTATTTAACTAATAGGAAACTGTTTAGTTGGTTTAAATATTTGTAGTATGAGAAAAATAAATAAAATTATTATACACTGTAGTGATAGTGATATTGATTCACACGATGATATATCTGTAATAGATAGATGGCATAAAGAGCGTGGTTGGTCTGGTGTTGGTTATCATTACTTTATACAGTCTAATGGTAATATACAAGTAGGTAGAGATATTAGAGATGTGGGAGCACATGCTTATGGTCATAATGGTGATTCTATAGGTATATGCTTACATGGTAAGAATAAGTTTACTGAAAGCCAGTTTAAGATGTTAGCTATGCTTATTAAGTACTATACTAAGGAATTTAGTATTAAGGAGGTTGAAGGGCATTACCACTATGACAGTAATAAAACATGTCCTAACTTTGATGTTAATTGGTTTAAAAAGAAGTATTTATAATAGTACGTTTTCATAATAATTTGTTTTTAGTCCCTGGGTAATTACTACCTGGGGATTTTTTATATAAAAAAGTTTATAAAATATTTGCATATATCAGAAAAAAGTATTATGTTTGTATCAGTTAATTAAAACAATAATGTATGGCGAATGATTTACTTAGATTTTCAGAATTGCTAAAGGAGGATGAAGTTAATCGCAAGTTTAACGACAGCATAGATCCTAAAGATATATTAGATCTTCATAGAGCAATGCCTACCCACAACTTCATGCTAGCTTATAATACGAGTTATCCAGGTACCATTACGTGGGGTAACTATCCAAGTAAATTAATATCACTAGATGAAGAGGATATTGAATACTTTAAAAATAAATATTTACCTAAACTCAATGATGAGTTTCAGGAAGAATTAGCTAAACTAAAGAAACGTTATAATAAATAATTAAGTATGGAGCAAGTAGAAGGGTTTATTAAATTACCTATTAAGAGTATGACACCTGAATCAGTCGAGGCTATTCAGAAAGAGTATGATAAGTATTATGAGAAAGTTGAAGAGACGGAGAATCTTGGCATTAAACCAGATAATCTGCAAGAGCCTGAGATTGATGAGGATGAGTATATTGAAATGATTGATTTATATGTTAGACCTGAATCAATTATAGCTTATAAGAAAGCTAGTGATGGTAATGTAGATGTAAGTACTGATTCAATACTGGATTACAGTAGGGTTTATATGAGATATGAAGAGTTTGTAGAATTGTTGAAATCAACTAAGTAATTATGAGTAGAGAAGAGTTTTTATTGAATGTACTAAATGTATTGACACCTGTAGTTAATAGTGGAACCTTAACAGATAAGAATGGTGATTTTGTAATAAGTGAGGCTACTTCAGCAGCTGAGAATCTATATGTAGAGACACTGGCGGCTTTAGGAGAAGAGATTTACCCAGAAGAAGAGGACGGTGAGGTTATATGGGAATCTAAGTTTGATACTACAGCACCCCATAACGCAGCTTACATTAAAGGGAATGAAGTAGTAGATGATACATGGTCTACTACACTACGTAAATCTATTAATCTATTACAGAACCAACTAGAAGATTATCTTAATAATAAGTAATTATGTATTGGGTATTTCATTTAATAGCAATGCTGGTCGCCTCAGGCTTAATATACGGCGCACTTAAGCAGTGTAATATGACTATGAGGGAATTTACAGAAGAAGTTTTAGATGATGGTGACTTTGAGAGCCTTGACTCGGGATCAAGACAGTGGATAATTAACAATATGGATACAGTTTTACAGATATTATTGGTCGTTATGCCTTGGATTCCTTTAGGAATAGTTATTTACGCAATTATTAATTATAAATAATATTACAGTATGGAGCAGAATAAGGAGACAGTACCAGTAGGAGATTTGAGTGTTATTGAGGATATTGATAAACTTAACCTAGCACCTACATTTGTACTAATTAGAGTAATTCAGAAGAAGTCAAGTATTATTATGCCTGATACAATTGGGCTAACACCAAAGGCTACCTTTAAGATTATTAAGATTGGTGATAAAGTGGAGAAGGTAGATGTGGGTAACGTAGCAGTAGACTTGAAGAATGAGAAGGCTGGGGTCTATTACTATAAGAAGGGAGAAGATACCTTTATGCTTACAGATCAGTATAATCTACTATTGTGGACTACTGATACTAACTATAAGGTAGATTAAAGTTTTTTAAAACCACAAGGGTTAAAGGATAATTTTACCACCCTGGACAAGCCTACTCATTAAGACGAATCAACGTTGTAACAGTAGGAAAAACTTTAGGTAAACATGCCAGGAATGTGGGAGCCTGGCGTATGGCTGATTAGTGTAGTGGTTATCACTCTGGTTTTGTACTCCAGCAACACAGGTTCGACTCCTGTATCAGCCTCAATTATTAACTTAAATTAAGTGTATGAACATTATAACAGAGAGACCTGAGGAGATGACTCAAGAGGAGTATAAGATGTATAGAAAAGCTCAGGATAAGTCCTTAAAGCATTATAAAAAGGGTAAGGTAGTATGGTTATCTAAACTATATCCTACATATGAAGTATTAGCAGAACTAGGTAAAAATGGTTGGGAAGGTAATGATTCCCTCGGCAGACTATTGAATACAGGAGAAACATTTGTTGGCGACACTAAAGATTTGAAATAATGATTGAAGTAGGTAAATTATTTTATAAATATACACAACCTCTTAAAGAAGTAGCAATCCCTAAAAAAGACCAGATTTACTATAATGTTGAGGGACATGCACTTAGGTATAGAGGTAATGATGAGTATGAGTTTCTAGAGGGTAGCCCACTTAGAAGTGGTAATCTTATTACAGAACTAACACCAAAGCAGCTTAGTTTATTCTGGAAGCTAGTTAAGAATAAATCAATTTATGGAATTAATATTGTACAGTAGATATGAAGCAGATTCCAATTAAGACTAATAAGGATAAGTTCTTTCGGCAATTCTTAGAGCTTGTTAGGAGTATCCCCCCTGTAAGTAAGCTTAGACCTAAAGAATTAGATGTATTAGCAGAAATAATGTATCAGAATGATAAGTATAGTGACTTAGAGGATAATATCAGACGTAAGATGGTATTTGATACTAGCACACGTAAAGAGATGATGTTAAAAGTAGGTATTACAGCCGATAGTTTTAACAATAATTTATCAATACTTAGAAGGCATAAACTACTTACTAAGGAGAATACACTAGTACCCTTTTTAGATACAGTAAGATATAAAGATGGTTATAAACTAGAGTTCAATTTTAAAGAGGTATAATATGATATTTACAGTAGATATTTCTAATAAAATTCTATATATTACAGAAGATATAAACTACAAGGATTTTTTAGACATTTGTAAGAAACTTATGGTAGATGATGAGTGGGTAGTTAAACCCAGCAGTGGTATACAAATACCTTACCACCCTATTGAACCTTGGGTTAGACCGGATACTACTGGAACACCTCCTTGGAATGGACCCATAATTACGTATTGTGCTACATATTAAATAGTTAAAATATGGATGAATTCGACGATATTTACGAAGTGGGCTTTGATGAATTTGATAATGAGTTTCTACAGAACTCTCAAGGTGCTATGATACTACAGGTATATAATAACATGGGAGAAGTAGATGATATTTATGTAGGATATGAACGAATTAAACGATTTATAGATGGAATTAAATAAGAATCAAATAGCCAGGATACAATGTAAAGATTTAGAATCATTGGTTAAAGCGAGTAATAACTCTAGAGATGTACTAGATAATTTTACAGCAGGGGATAACAGGTATACCTATAATGTGGAAATTAACCATGATGAGCTGTACTATGACCTTTATCTTTACAGAACCAAGTATTCAAATTAATTCAATATGCGTAAAGTTATACAGAAACCAGTCAGGGACTTAATAAGACAATTATCTAAAGAGTTTAATATACCATATGGTACCGCAGAAGAGATAATTGACTCACAATTTAAGTTCTTAAAACATGCTATAGGTCAAGGAGTTAAAGGAGATTATAATACCTTTGAAACAGTATTACTTAGAAGATTAGGCACATTTGAAGCATCAGAAGCTAAAATAGATCATATGACTAGTAAGTACTTAAAGAAGCAGAGTGATGGAGAAGGACAGTAAAAATTACACACCCATTGTTGAAGATTTTATATCAACTATAAGAGACTCCTTTATAGGGTCTCAACAAGTATATACTGAAGGTAGTTGTTACCACTTCTACTTAATACTAAAGAGTGTATTCCCTAATGCAGAGCCGTATTATGATTTAGACCATATTATTACTAAAATAGATGGTAGATATTATGATATAACAGGCGAAGTCAGGAGAGATGCAACTTCTACTAAGTATGAACGATTACCTAGTTACCCATTAAAAGCACCTTATAATATATATAAAGATGGAAGATAAATATTATACACCTTCTATTGATGAATTTTGTGTGGGCTTTGAATTTGAATACACAATCCCTTACGAAGAAGAATCATACATTAATATTATATATCAGACAAATGAGTCCTGTGATAAAAGTCTACTGCATAATCTATCTGTTATAAAAAGAGAGGCTAGTATTAGAAGGTTGTCATTATTAGATTACATATCTTTTACAGTAAAAAATAATCCACATTTAATTAGAGTTAAGTATTTAGACAAAGAAGATATTGAAGAGTTAGGGTTTGAGCACACTGGAGGGGCAATGGTTAAGAATTCCTTAGATGAGTTTACTATTGATTATAAAGATCCAAGAGGAACTTATGATAAAGTAAGTATCTTGTATACTTATGGCTCTAAATGGTGCTTGATAGTCCAAGGTGATTATGAGACTCCTCACCCGGATTGGCCCACAAGATTTGCAGGTTACATCAAAAATAAATCAGAGCTTAAGCAAGTTCTTAAAATGTTGAATATTAATGCGTAATATTTTAGAGCTATTCACACCAGACGCTAATTTCTGGGAAGTAAACCCACAATTTACTACAATAGAACCCTTTAGACAACTATGGAAAGGTGATAAGTCCCGTGGTAAAGGTACTACTTCCAATTTAATGTGGGCTATTGCACATGTATATCATCCTAAATCTGATATGTATTACTTATCAGATGCAAAAGAGCGAATGGCGGTTGATTTCCTAGGGATTAAGAAAAAGGATGTTGATAAGTTTTGGGGGGATAAAGTAGAGTTAACGGATGCTTTTGTTGACGCAGCTTTAACGCAATCAGAAAAATCATTGATTGCATGGGAGGAGCGTATGAAGAAGAGAGATAAGTTCTTAGCAGAACAAGAATATACATTTGGTTATATGGATGCAGAAGGCAACTTAATTAAAGATAATACTAAGCAATTAGATGATATGCTTTCTAAGACTGCTAAGATCTATGAGGAGTTATTTAAGATTAAAAAGGAGTTAGAGGAAGAGGATTATATTAACAAGAATGCTAAGATTAAGAGTGCAACAGCGTCAGGTGAATTATAATAAATGGTAAATAACGATAACTTTCTAATAAAAGAGGTTCCTATATTTCATCCAATATCTCAGAAATTCGAGCGTATTAATTTCTTTAAAGATGTTAAGCGTAAGATATTTGAGGGTATGTGGGTTGGTAATAGATGGTGTCCTCCAGAATTATACTATCATGTAAATATAAGTACTATACAGTTCCTTGGTGGGGGTAGGAAAGTCCAAGGTATAGGTCAACCATGGTTTCGTGATATAGAGTGGGAGAAGGCTTTTATATATTCAGAAGCATGTGGTTTTAGTGGATTTAGAGATGATCCTAAGTATACATGCCTTAGGGAGGTGCAGAATATGACCAAGGAAGAAATCTACACTGAGTTTTGTGTAGATCATAAGGGTAATATACTAGAAGATAATTACAAGTCCTTATTTAAAAAAGATGGTACTTTAAAAGAATATTGGCCAGCTAGAACTTATTTTTGGCGTACAGATATGTCAGAAAAGTTTGGTCCACATATATATCTTAATCAAGCTCTTAACGTTCTAGAAATGGGAGGTAGGGGTTATGGAAAATCGTACTTTACTGCTAGTTGTATACAACATTCCCTATTAACCGATGGGGCTAGAAACTATGATGCTTATTTACAAGGTCGTAAAGATAAGAAATTCGTATCAATATCTCAGACATTGGTAGGGGCCATCGAAGCTAAGTATAGTGCTGATTTATTAAGTAAAGTAAAGTTTTCATTTAATAATCTACCAGGAGAAGTCACTATTAGAATTAATGGTGAGGATAAAACATTTCCCTCACCGTTACTACCGGAACTAGGTGGCAGTTGGGAGCCAGGCGCTAAGAATCCAATACACGACACATTATCTGGTAGCAGTATTGTACACAGAACATTCCAAGATAACCCACTGGCCGCCAACGGAACAAGACCAACCCGTGCATTTCTCGAAGAGGTTGGTTTTTTAAGTTCAATACATGAGGTACTTGGTGCAGTAGAGGCTACTCAGCCTAATAAACAATCTAATAAATACCTTCCTATATATATGCTCGGCACTGGGGGGTATACTACTACAGGTACAGCACTATGGCTTAAAGATGTATTTTATAATCCCGAGGCATATGACTGTTTAGTGTTTGAAGACACTTGGGAAGGTAAAGGTAAGATAGGATATTTTGTACCATCCTTTAAGGGTCAAAATGATTTTAAAGAAGGGCCTAACCTTATTTCTAATGAGGAGAAAGCTCTTGCTACCATAGAAAAAGCTAGGGAAAGGGCTAAGAAATCTAATAATAAAGTTAAGCTACTTACTGAAATAATCAACCAACCAATTAGACCTTCTGAAGTTTTTATGACAATGGAAGGTAATTTCTTTCCTACGCAAGATCTTAATAATATACTTGCTGAACTAGAAGCTAAAGATTCTATTCTTAATGCTACTTATCGTTATGAAATGGATATTAAGGATGGTAAAATTGTTCCTAGAATATCTGACAAGCAAGTAATTAGGGAATTTCCGTTAAAGCGAGGCTTAAGCATGGAAGCTTGTATAGAATTATATGAGTTACCTAAAAGAGATTCTGATGGAAACATACCTTTTGGTAGATATTTAGCAGGGTGGGACCCTATTATGTTAGACGGTAATGAAGATGTTCAACAATCCTTACAGTCAATATTTGTACTAGATTCTTGGACAGACAGGATTGTTGCTGAATATACAGCACGTACTTATGTAGCAGAAGAGTACTATGAGCAAGCTAGGAGGTTACTAATGTTCTTTAACGCTATTTGTAACTATGAAAATAATATAAAAGGTCCTTATGCTTACTTTAAGAATAAAAACTCATTACAGTTATTATGTGAGACTCCTGAAATACTTAGAGATCAATCTCTTGTGAAAGTATCTGGGGGTGGTAATAAATCTGTAGGTACTTCTACTAATGAAAGAATTATTAATTGGGGGCTTAGTTTGACTCTTAGTTATTTAGAAGAGCAGGCATATGATAAGCCGGAAGGTACTCGTAATTTAGAATTAATAAAATCACCTGCGTTTATTAGGGAGTTAATAAGCTACTCTAAAGAAATTAATACTGACCGTGTAAGTGCTTTTATAATGTTAATGATACTTAGAGAAGATCGTAGGAAAGTTACCGAATCCAGTAAGGCTCAGAGTATTAAGAATAAAACTCAAGATAGTTTTTGGAACAGAGCTTATAAAGGTAATAACATCACCTCTAGGCTTAAGTTTCGATAAAGACTATACAAAATTATTTTTAATTTGAATAAATCATAATATAATACTATAATTGTCAAAATAATTGATTATAATGCACAATAACAATAGTTACCCACTACATTTTCCTGTACAAAAGATACCTGAGTCTAAAAAAACTAATCAATGGTATATTGATTGTATTAATGGGGCAGAGGTCGTAGGTTTAAATAGAAACCTAGAGGAGCATCGTAAGATGGAGGTGTGGAATAATATGGACAATGATATTATTGACGCAGATGAGGTTGAAGAAATATTTAACCCAATGCAGCTAGAAAATGCTGTATTTCCTGCTACAATGAAAAACTATCCATTATCTGTACCTAAAATAGATTTGTTACAGGGTGAAGAAATTAAACGTAGATTCGATTGGAATGCTCGTGCTAAGAATTTAGATACATACTCTAGTCAGCAAACTGAATTATCAGATATACTAATGGAAATGCTTATTGAAGAACTCACTTCAGAATCTTTTTCAGAGCAAGAGGTTCAAAAACGTATTTCTAAGTTTGGTAAGTATGCGGCCTATGAGTGGAAGGATAAGCATGAGCTAACTGCTACCAGAGTACTTCAATATTTGTGGAGAGAACAGGATCTACAAGATAAATTTAATAAGGGTATAAGAAATGCCCTAGTATTTGGTAAAGAAATTTATAGGGTAGATGTGGAAGGTGAAGAACCTACAGTCACTAGAGTAGACCCTAGATCAGTATTTTCTGTACGTAGAGGTGATTCAGAACGAATAGAAGATTCTGATATCGTATTAGAAATTACTTATGAGCCTGTTGGTAAGGTCATTGATGAGTTTTATGATTATCTTAAGCCTAGTGAAATAGATAGTATTGAAAGTGCTCATAGATTAACTAGTAGTCAAGATAGCCCACTAGGGTATAGAAACCAGTTGCCACCTATTTATTCTAATCTAAATTTCGGAGACGGGGATGGTTTTATTGATATTACAGAATTTAACCAGAATTCTTATAAGTTTGGATTACCTTATGATAATGAAGGCAATGTAAGAGTTGTAAGAGCTAGGTGGCTGGGTCGTAGAAAAATAGGTAGACTTACTTATTTTGACGAGAACGGAGATGAGCAAGAGCGTTTAGTACCCGAGAGCTATAAACCAGACAGAGAGGCTGGTGAGAATGTTAAGTGGATTTGGATTAATGAAGCTTATGAAGGTACTAAAATAGGTGAAGATATATATGTTAAGATGCAACCTAGAGAAGTACAAATGCGTCATTTTGTTAATAAATCAAAATGTTTTCTGGGGTATGTAGGTACAGATTACGGTAAGTCCTTAATGGCTAGAATGGAACCCTACCAGTATCTTTTCAATGTATATATGTACAGATTAGAAATGGTACTTGCTAAGTATAAAGGTCCCATTTATGAACTAGATGTATCGAAGGTTCCAGATGACTGGGAAATAGATAAGTGGATGTACTATGCAGAAGCTCTGGGGTGGGCCGTTACGGACCCGTTTAATGAGGGTAAGAAAGGTGCATCTACTGGTAAATTAGCTGGCAACTTCAATACTACAGGTAAAGTATTAGATCCTAATATTGGCAGTTATATACAGCAGATTGTGATGATGCTTCAATACATTGAAAAAATGATTGGAGATATATCTGGTGTTAATGATCAAAGATTAGGTCAGGTAGATAATAGAGAAACTGTAGGGGGTATTGAAAGAGCCGTAACCCAATCTAGTCATATTACTGAAAGGTGGTTCTTTGTACATGATGAGACCAAGAAGAGGGTAATGTTGGCCCTACTTGATACAGCTAAATATGCTTGGCGAAAACATAGTAGTAAAAAACTTAATTTTGTACTAGATGATATGTCTAGGCAATTTATTGAGTTTAATGGTGAGGATTTTGCATCTACTGAGTATGATCTATTTATTACCAATAGTTCTAAGGATATGGAAATTAGACAAGTACTTAAACAACTTAGTCAGGCTGCTGTACAAAACGGTGCTAGTATGAGTATTGTAGTTGATGTACTTAGAAGTGACAGCATTACAGAGATGTCTCGTAGAATCGAACGTGATGAACAAGAACGTGCTGAGCGTGAGGAGCAAATGCAGCAACTACAGCAGCAGACTCAAGAGCGTATAGCACAGGCTGAACAGGCTTCAAAAGAAGCTGATAGAGAACTTAAGCGTTATGAGATTGAAACCGATGCAGAAACTGAGCGTTACAAGGCTGATTTACAATATCAACAGAATATAGAACAGTCTGATTCTGATATAGCTGAGGAGAAATTAGACTTAGATAGGCGTGAACACGAGGCTGATACAGAGGAAGCTAAGGCTAAGATTGAGATTGATCGTAAAAAACTTAATGAAACTATTCGTCATAATAAAGCACAGGAGCAAATAAGTCGTAAATCTAAAGCAAATACCAATGGCAAACAATAACGATATTGAAGGTCTTTTATTAGGCAGTAGAGCAAAATCTATGCTGTCTGCTAAAACACAGGTTATATTAAATGAACATATTGCAATGGAACTGGAAGCAGCTCAAATATATAAAGCAATGTATTCTTGGTTAGAATATAAGGGTTATACAGGCGCAGCTCATTATATGAAATTGCATTACCAAGAGGAATTGGAACATATGGATAGAATATATCAGTATATGTTGGATAGGATAACTTTACCTAAAGCTCCTCAGGTTAAACCAGCTAACAATAAGTTTACTAGTTTTAGAGAGGTTATTAAGAAAGCCTTGGATCATGAAATTTATGTAGAAGAGTCTTATAAAAAATCTCTTGATAAAGTTTGGGCTGAGAAAGATCATACTACATTTGAATTCTTGCAGTGGTATGTACAAGAACAAGTAGATGAAGTTGCAGGTTTCTCTAACATATTAGATAGGTTGGATATTGCAGGTAAGGATGCTTCCGCTATACTTTTGATAGATAAGGAAATGGGTCAACGGGAGGAATAGTATGAACTTCTATGCAGTACAACAGTACTTTCAAATAGATTTAAGCCCTTTATATATAGTTACAGGGTTTTATTTTATCAACCAAATTAAACGTTAATATGACATTAGATCAAGTAGTAGAGAAGTTTAGGAAGTTTCCAAAATATATGCAAAGTGGTGCAGGGAAGATGAGTAGAAGGTTTAAATGTAGTAAAGAGACTATTAAAGAAGCTAAGAGAATTGTTAGGGGGTTTAAAAATCCAAGCTTACCAAAGATTCTGGTATTTGACATCGAAACATCTCCAACTATATCTTATACATGGAGGAGGTTTAAAGAGAATATTAGTTTAGATCAAGTTATACAAGATCCTATAATGCTTACGTGGTCTGCAAAATGGTTATACGGTACAGAGATAATGTCAGATAAAATTACCGTAGAAGAGGTTAAAAAATTTGATGATTATAGAATTGTAAAAAGTTTATGGGATCTTATTAATGAAGCTGATATGGTTGTTGCCCACTACGGAAATGGTTTTGATGTTCCTATGATGAATGCTAGGGCTATATTAAATGGTCTACCTCCTTACTCTGTAACGACATCTATTGATACAAAGAAAGAGGCTTCTAAAGTGTTTAGATTTCCTTCTAACAAATTAGATGCGTTAGGTGAATATTTTGGAGTAGGTAAAAAGATTAAGACAGATTTTATGCTATGGCGCAGATGTTTAGAGGGAGAACAAGCTGCTATTGATGAAATGTCTACCTATAATGATCAAGATGTGGTAGTATTAGAGGAAGTATATCTTAAGTTAAGACCATATATTAAAGCACATCCGAATGTAGGATTATACCTAGAATCAGATAAACCAGTATGTTCTAATTGTGGCAGTGACCACCTGCATACAGAAGGCTCGTATTATACTAATACAGGCCGATATACGGTCTATCGTTGCGAGTGTGGGGCTATGAGTAGGGTAAGGTCTAGTAACTACCCTAAAAACGTCCGAAAACAACTCTTAACTAGTGTAGCAAAATAAGAATATTTTATTAGGTCTATTAGACTTTTGAATAAATTTGGATTGTATAAGTTAATATATTATAATTGCAAATAATTAATATTAAGTATGAGCGAAGAGAATAAAAATAATTTGTTTAGTGAAGACCTATTTATGATGGCGGGAGACATCTCAGATATGATAGGTGAAGAAGAGACCACTCAAACACCACCTGAAGATGATAATACTGAACAGGATAATGAGTTTGGGGGGCAAAATAATGAAATTGATGATAATTCTGAGGAGGATAACAACTTAGATGATAATCAGGAGACCGAGGAAAATGATTTTGAAGAGTCTGAAGATAATAATCCAGATGGGGAGGATGCAACTTCTTCTGAAGAAAATAATGATGATAACAATGACTCTCCTTCTCTCGCTCCATACGCAAAGTTGTTGGTTGATGAAGGCATCCTCCCCAATCTAGATTTAGAGAAATTTGATGGTACTCCAGAAAGCCTAATAGAGGCTGCACGTAATGAAGTATATAATGGAATTGATTATTACAAACAAACGTTACCGCCTGAAGTTAAGAAGTTAATTGAGGGTTATGAAGCAGGAGTACCTTTTGATAAATTACTAGAGTTTAATTCTCAGAATACACAATACTCTAAAATTGATAAAGATAGCCTTGTACAAGATGAGGGGTTGCAGAAACAGATTCTAAAGGACTACTATAAACGTACTAGTAGATTCAGTGAAGAAAAGATTGATAAATTGATTGAGCGTACAGCTGATCTAGGTGAGTTGTCTGAGGAGGCTCTCAGTAGTTTAGATGAACTTGTAGAATTTCAATCACAAGAGGAGCAACAAGCTATTGAACAAGCTAGACAGCAACAGGAGGCTCTTAAGCAACAGCAACAGGAACAACTTAATCAATTTAATCAGACTCTTGAAAAAACTGAGGAGATTATTCCTGGTGTAAAGATTAATAAAGGTCTTAAAGATAAGATTCAAAAGAATATTACTACTCCAGTAGCATATGACGATTATGGTAATCCTGTAAATAAAATTGGTAAATATCGCTCTGAGAACCCTATTGATTTTGAAATAAAGCTTAATTACTTGTTTGAAGCTACTAGTGGTTTTACAAACTTTGATGTATTTAGTAAAGCAGGTAAGTCTAAAGCCTACCAAGAATTAGAGAATGCTGCTAAATCATTGGATAAAAGGGGTGGAGCTGGTAATAATGGTTCAAGACCTAAAGGTGATCCAGAGGTTAAGGATTCAATTAACCATTTCTTGAATCAATTTGGTAAATAAATAAAAGTTTAATTTGATTAAATATATAGAAAATGAGTGTAAGTAAATCTAGTTTTCCCAGCATAAGAGTCGAATCTAAAGACTGGGCGGGGCTAACTACCCGAAACCATCTTGGTGCTTTGTTTGGAGAGCAACCTGAAATGATTGGTGATTTTATTTCCAGACTGGAATATCTTGACCTTGGTGAAGACCTTATTTCATATATGGAGCAATATCCTACTTATTATCTTGATGATGATAAAGAATTTGAATGGTTGCTTCAAGGTGCTGAAGAAAAGAATATTCCACTTGTAAAGGCTACTGATCTAAGTGGTTCAGAATTTGCAGCTACTGATGAAGTAGGTAAACATGGTCAACGATTTATGTTGTGGTTCTCAGAAAAACTGTTTTTCCAGCAACATGTAATTGTAGGAGAGAACCCAGATCTCTATAAGGTACTTCTTCGTACTGATGGGGAGCAACGTGGTGCTTACTTTGTATACGAGGCTGAACTTGTAACAGGTAACACTGAACTATATCTACCACCTGAAGAAATTGAGGCAGGAACCCGTTGGAGTGTAGAATATTCTCTATCAGAACAAACTCTTTCTAAGAAAGGTTCTGATCTCAGCTTCACTTCTCCCTTCCGTATGGCCAACCGTATGTCATTTATTCGTAAAGAGCATACAGTTCCTGGTGATATGATTAATAAAAAGGAGAATAGCCCTGTAGTATTTGGTGTTCATGGTAAAGATAATAAGCCGATTAAAACTTGGCTGAATAAACTTGACTGGGAATTCCGTCGTCAGTTCCGTCGTGAGAAAGCTAAACTATTGATGTTTGGTCAATCTAACCGTAGAGCTGATGGTACATATGCTAACCTCGGTGACTCTGGCTATGAAATCAAAGCAGGTATGGGATTGCGTGAGCAAATCTCTCCGTCAAATGTATTGTACTACAATAAGTTCAATATTGAGACCCTTGTTGATTACTGCTTGAGCTTATCAGTAGGTAAACTTCCTGAAGACTCTCGTAGATTTGTAATCGGTACTGGTGAGCATGGGTTAAAAGTTATCTCTCGTGAAATCGAGCGTTATGCTTCATCTAGCGCATTGGACTATGATCGTATTACTGGAATTACTGGTGGAAGTAAAGCTTCATTCCAGCGTCCTCAATACGTTAAATTGGCTGATATTAATGGTATCCGTCTAGAGTTTATGCACATTCCTCAATATGATGATGCAGTCCGTAATAAGATTACACATCCAGACGGAGGTCTTGCAGAATCTCATAGAATGACTATTATGGACTTCGGTTCTTCTCAAGGTGCTCCTAACATTCAGTTGGTTCGTTCTAAGAACAACCCTGAGCAGTTTGGATACTTGCCTGGATTGCGTGATCCATATTCACCAGGTGGACAAGGTACTCCCAAAATCATGGCTAGTAAGGTTGATGGTTATGAGATTACCAAAGCTGACTGGGCTGGAGTGATGGTTCGTAACCCAATGAGGCTCGGGGAACTTATACCTAATGTTCTCGGCTAATAATAAATATATTCTCAATTCGGTTATGGGTGGTTGGTTCTGCCCATGACCTCTAATTAACAACTAAATTTAATTAAATCACAGTATGGATAACAATTTTTTGCGAGAAGAGAGAGTAGAGATTAAACCTATTGTAAGACAACGGTCTTTTTTCAGTAAAGGTCATGATGGGGAGTTCATGTTTTCGGGTACAACTAAAGGCTATATGTTACCTTATTCTAATAGCACACGTAGCTATGTAGATATATTTGAGAGTAAGTCTGAACAGGAGTACTTTGAGGAAGAATTAGGGTTAAAAAAGGGTTCTTTATCAGTATATGATAGACATAGTGAGTATTGGACTACATTTACAGTAACCCTTACTAAAGAGGGTAAAACCCTTGATCTGAGTATTCCTTCACATATGTTAGAGTATAAGGTACTTAAAGCTAATAAAAAACGTATTGCACCCTCATGGGAAGCCCGTAACAGTAATCCTGGTTATGAATTCGCTTTAGTAAGTGAGTCACAAATTATTGATGATAACTACAAGATTGCTGAGAAGAATGAACGAGCTATGGAGCTGTTTATGAAGGTTAAGAAGTCTAATAAGAAGATGTATGATATCCTCAGGGTTCTTAAAGGTAATGTACCTAAGAAAGCTAAGGAGGATACTAAATGGCTTAAATCAGAGCTTGATAAGATTATTAGTCAGAAGCAAAAAGCACCTGGTATTTTATCTATTGATGACTTTATTAACACCGCAGACGATGCAAAACTACCTTCTAAACTATTTGTACTTGATGCAATGGAAATTGGTGAGGTGGTACAAAAGAATGGTAATTATAGATTGTCTTCTAATGACCAACTCTTAGGTAAAAATATGGCTCAAGTTGTAGATTATTTTGATTCAATTGCAGGTCGGGAAGATAAACTTTTGATTCAACAACGATTAGAGCTTAATAGTAAATAACATAACAAACTGATAGTCAATGACTTCGAATCAAATGAAATTCAACTTTCAGTTAAAATTTGATAGTCTGTTTGAGTTCTCTGCTCCAGCATATGACGACAGACAGATAAGTTATCTTTTAACTGAAGCCCAATTCAGGGTATTTATAAAACGATATAACCCTCTTGCTAATAAATATCAAAAGGGTTTTGAAGCAGATGAACAGCGTAGGCGTGATTTAGAGCAATTGATCAAACCTGCACTATATGATTCTTCCGACCCAACAGGGGTGGCTTTACCTGATGGTGTGGAACCTATTACTCAGTCTGCCCAACAAGGTGGAGCACACCCAGAAGGGGTATTTTTTGATATGCCTATAGACTTTTTATATTCAGTAGAGGAAGCAGTTAAGCTTGTGGATGAACCCAAAGAAGCCTGGGTTAGACCTGTAAAGCATGATGAATATTTAGCTAATATAAATAATCCCTATAAAAAGCCATATAAGGATCTTATATGGAGAATGGATATTAGTAGGTATCAGCATGCTGAAGGAACCAGCACAGCTGCTTCTGCTAAACGTACTGAGCTTATACTCCCAGAAGCAGCTACAGTAGATAAATACAGAGTTAGATACTTAGCTACACCACCTGAGATTGTAGTAGATGAGTTTGACCCTACAAATCAAAGACACTGTGTTCTTGACGAAACTCTTCATAGGGAAATAGTAGATGAAGCTGTGATTATAGCACAGGCAGCTACTCAGGAAGAAAAATACCAACTAGGTGTTAATGAACAACAACGTAATGATTAATAATTAATTATATAATTGTCGAATTTAAATTGAATAAAAATGATTTCACAAAGTAATGTAACCCATATGCTAGTAGGAAAAGATACTGATCTTTTAACTGCTGCTGAAACTAGAAATGATTTGGCTGTAGGTCAAATTGGTGTATTTCTCGTGGGTTCTAAAACTGCAAAAACTGATGCTCTTTCAGCAGGTGATCGCTTTACAGTAGCCTATAAAAATTCTAAAGGTGTTGTAGTTGAAACTCCTGTAATTGAGTATGACTATATTAAGGATAAGAGTGCAGTTACTTATACAGCTCCTACCCAAAGGTCTAGAGCTATTGGTTATAATGGAACTTCTGGTTCTATTGATGCTATTAACAATAATGAGTATGTAACTCATATTTTCTGGCGGGATAATAGTAAAACTTTTGGTAGAGGTATTCCTGTAAAATTTGCAGCTTACTATAGTTCAGACTCTGCTACTCAAATTGAAATTGCAGACGGATTAGCTGTTAACTTTAATAAGAACTTTGCTCGTGAAAATCCGCCTATTATTAAGGCAGAAATTCTGCTTAGTGATGCTGGTGCAGCTGTTACTGGTACTGGTAATCTTAAAGTTGTAAATGGTAGTAAATATGTACAAGCTATTTCTCCAGATGGTGGTACTACTCCTCCCAATGCTGGTGCTGTACTTTCTGTAGGTGGTTATTTAAGATTTGGAACAGCTACTACTGATCCTGTTTATAAAGTAACAGCTATTGACACTGTCAATGAAATTATTACTCTTAATATGCCTTATCAAGGGGATAGTGAAGTAGTTGCTGAAGCAAGTGCTGAGTATATTGCCTCTGCTGCTGCTGCTAGTGCTGCCGCAGGTGTTAAGCTGACTGCACTGCCGTTGACTGATGATTTCCAAGCTGGGGTTATCCGTTATGATGTAACTGAGTTTACTATTGAACTTAAAGATGAGTTTGGTAGCACTACTCTGTCAGAGTTGGCTGCTCCTTCTGTTGGAGCTGGTACATATTGGGAAGTTGCCCAAAATGAGTGGTTCCTGAAAGGTAATCGTGGAGAGCCCTTTAGAGTTGCAGATTATCCTGTAGAAAATGTACTTGAAGCCACTTCTGGTAAAGTATATGACCAAGTAACATTCTCTTACGTAGATAAGAATGCACGTAGTATTGACAGTCTGGTATCATCCTTTGGTAATGTAATGATTGCTACAGAAGATGAGTCGGTTTCTACTGTACATACTGATCTTAAAACTGTATTAGGTCTATCACTAATAATATTCTAAGTGAAAATAACAATCCTAATTCTAAATTAGGAGATAAATCATATATTACATTACTAATTAATCCTAATAGTAATATAATTAATAGTTTTGATAACTTAGATTTTAGAACAGAAACTGACTCAACTACCAAAGAAACTGTGGATAGGATAATTTACCAAAATAGTTATATAGATCCTATTACTAAGGTTACTAAATTAAATGATCCTAATAAAACTGTTAGTTATTTAGCTAGAGCTTTTAGGACTCAAGTACCTCAAACTCAAGATGGTAATAGGTTTGTAGACAGTTATTTACTGGTAACATTTGAGTTTGATAATATAGATAATCTTAATTTTAAATTACATGATGTAATAAGTTATTATAGAGAAGCTAAGATTTAATATTACTTTAATATTATAAATTGATTTAAAGTCAATAGAGAATTAAATTTATTTTGTAATAATCATATAAAGCCTCTATATTTAGGGGCTTTAATTATTAAATAATATGCGTAATAGAAAACAATATATAAGTTCACTTCCTCAGTATGGCCTAGGTAGCTGGTTAAAAGGGGCTGTAAAGGATGTTGGTGAATTTACTGGGCTTAAAAAAGTAGCTGATTTTGCAGGTGATGTAGTCGGTAAAGATATTCGTAGTGGAGTAAAAGGGTTTACTGGCGGCGTTGCTGATGTTGCTGGTGATTATTTAACTTATTCAGCGGATAATGCTTTGGGGTTAGTAGGTGCTGGTAATGTAATAGGTGAGGATGCTTATGAAACTAAACTAGGTGCTGGTGTTAGTAATATTACTTCAAATTATGTTATGCCAGCCATTGGAATGGCAGGTGCTACAGCTATTGCAGGTCCCATGGGGGGTGCTATGTTAGGGGGAGTACAAAAAGGAGTTGGTTCTGGTATCGCTCAAAAGCAACAGTTACAACAACAGCGGCAAATGATGCAGCAACAACAAGCTGCTATGAATAAACAATCCTTGACGCAAAATAGATTGAATTCCTATAATAGAAACCAAGGTTATAACTATGCTCCTACCTTTAAAACAGGGGGAATGCTTAATTCATATCCTAATGGTGGTACAATACAGGGTTTAGGTATAGGTCAGTTACCAACAGAAACAGTAGAAGCGCCTACTAAATTTGATACCAGACCTGTCTATAGGCAACATTTTGCAAAGATGTCCCCTGAGCAAATAGATGCTGTTAGGAGGCAATCAAATGCTACCACAAATGAAGATTTACAGGAAGCTTTTAATAGGTTATATACTAAGGGGCCTAATACACAGTATTTGGCTGGTAATAATAGTGTATACCAAATGACTAGGAGAGGTGAGCCTTTATATCAACAAGTAGAGAGGTCTCCGGGAATGGGTAATTACAGGGATATTGATTTTAACAATGCCCCTTTATCTGATAGGGAAACTCTTGATATATACAATGAACAGTATGAATCTGTATATCCTGATAAAAATTCGTATTTAAATCAAATGAACCTTCAAAGAGAAGTGGCTGGATTTGCTGATATACCAGGGTTAAATCTTGGAATGGGTAATAGAGCAGGACATGAGTATTATACTAAAGCAGATGGTGGTTATTTAGAACAAACTAGATACAACCCAGATATAACTGCATATAACTCTGGTGGTTCCACACATGAAACCTCTCCTTATGGAGGCATACCTATTGGAAATAAAGGTAGTGTAGAATCAGGGGAGGTGCGATATGGTGATTATATATTTTCAGACAGATTTTAATAATATTTAAGATATATTAATATGGCTAGTAAGAAAAATAAGCCTACATTTGCCTCTCGTGCAAAAGGTATTATAAATAAATATAAACGTGCTAATTGGGATCCTATTGAAAAAGAACAGTTAGATAAGGAATTAGCTACTCTAGCGCAAGAACAAGAGCAATATAGACAGGCTAATGGAATGAATGATAGTAATCAGAAATCACAACAACAATACGCTAATGGAGGTTTAACTGATTATTTAAATGCCGATTATGACGAAGGAATGATTCCTATTGAACCTTGGATGACAGATGTAAATTATTTTCAAAGCCCTCAGGTTGATATGACTTCTACAAGTGCAGGAATGTTGCCTACATCTGGGTTATCTAACTACAGTACGTCTATTATACCAAGTATAGCATCGGGAGCAATTACTGCTGGTGCTAATATGTTTATGGCAAATAGAGCCATGAGAGATATACCAGAGATGAGTTTAAATAGATTATCACCAGAAGAAATATCTTTAGCTAGGGAACGCTCTGGTGTACAGAGGCAATCAAGTACAGCTGGTAGAATAGCTAGAAGTAATGCAGCTAGAGGCTCAAGGACAAGGGGTGAGTATTTATCTACAGCAGCTGCACAAGAAGCCGCTATGAACAGAGGTACTGCTGAAGCATTATCTGGTTTGTACTCACAAGAAGCACGTATGAATGCTGCTGAGAGAGCTAGAGTTTCTGAAGCTAATGCTAGACTACAGGCCCAAGAAGCTCAAGCTAATTTTATGGCGCAACAACAAGCTAGAGCTAATCGAGATGCTTATACTAGTGCTGCTATACAAGCTATACCTCAAACAATGATGAACGTAGCAGGTATTAGACAACAAGATGCATTAATTAATAGTTTAGGTCAAGATTATTCAATAGGTCAATACCAAGATCCTAGTTTGAACTGGTTTCAGAAAATAACTCAGCCTAAACAAATTGTAAGGAGATATAACGGATAATTATGGCTACACCAATACAATATATACCACAGCCTATATTTAGTAATGTAGGCATGTTACAGCAACAATTAGCACAAGATCAAGCGAGGCATGATTTAGCTATGCAGCAACAAGTAGCTATGGAAGATATGTTTGCTGAAGTACCCACGCATCCTACGGATATACCTATTAAAAATAAAGTACTAGGAGATTTCCAGTCTAAAGTACAAGAAGTAGTAGATAGGTATGGAGGTGATTATGGAGCTGCTGCTAAAGATATTGCTAGATTAACTAGTAAGACTAGACAAAATCCATTCTTTCAGTTAGCACCTGAACGTCGTAGGTTAGCTGAAGAACAACGCAAAAGATTAGCTCAATTAGGACCTAATGCTATTTTAACTCAAGACGTTACAGCTGCCCCTTTGCAAGATCCTGAAACTGGTGAGTGGATTACTCCAGAGGAACTACAATCACAAGTATTAGATCAACGTTTATATGAGCAGCAATTAGAGAGAAGATTTGGTAAACTAGGCACTAAACAAACTCCTGGGGAGTGGCGTAGAAATGCACAATTCCCTTGGATGTTAGAGCGTAGTAACTATAAAGGTGTTTTACCAGTAGAATTACAGGACGTAGCAAGTCAGATGTATGAAAGCTTATCTGCTCAAAGTCCAGAATTACCGGAAAGCGAGCGTAGACGAATATCGGATAATTATGCCAATCAGCTAGTTCAAGGATCAACCATAGAAGAACGTCAAGATCCCGAGTATTTGGCAAACGTAGGTAAAAATACCGATGCTTCTGGTAGGCCCTTATATCAAAGATATACTGGGAACATAAGTGAAAGCCAACAATTGGGTAATATACAATCTCAAGCTGATGAGAATATTGAGAGAGTTCATACTATAGATAAAGCTAAACAGACTATTTCTAATATTACCGATATTTTATCTAAATATGATATAACTCCTTCAATAAGTACTTTGAAAAAATCTGTAAGCACTTCCTCTATTCCAATGAATAGCAGTACAAGACAATCTATTAATAGAGTAAAAGATGGAGAGTACTCTCTTGGGGATTTAAAAAATAAATGGTCATATAACATAAGTAATGCAGTTAGTCAAGCTGTTGGAGCCGCTGGCCAATATTTATCTAACTTATCTCCTGTCGAGAAGAATAAAAGGTTTGGTAAGATTAGAGACGTGGTTCATCAAGCTTTTATGAATAGAGAACAAAATCCAGAGGAATTATCTAGTTTATTATCTGTACTGGGGGAAAATCATGAGTATGTTGCATTAGATCCTGAAACAGGCTTATATCAGTTTAATAATAAAGGATTAGACTTATTTAGACAAGGTAGGGAAAGTGCAGTTCTAGTTGACCTCACTACTGAATTACAATTCGGTATAGATAAAAATAGGGATAGACTCAAAGAGCAGGGGGACAACTTACAGGAATATATAGAAAAGAATCCTGTAATAACAGAGGCTATGGAAACCCTTAAACAGAATAATCCAGATATGGATGATATTACTATTGCCCAAACAGCTATCCAAGCTGCCGCTAATCATAAGAAGAAACAAGCTGCTACTCATTTTAGTGAAGTAAATATATATGATAAGGAGGTAGCAGACAATTTATTTAGAAGAGTTAGATCTTCAGTTGGGGAAATGTCAGCAATTCAAATAGAAGATGATGGTGGCCAAGATGATGTTAATCTGAAAGAAGTGTTATCAGAAGATGTTGGTATATCAGATATATCATATATACCAGGTGAAAATATGTTTAAGGTTACTACCAATGAACCTAAAGACAACAATTACAAAATAGATGCTACTAATTCTAAAATACTACCTAAGGAGGCTGTTGATACTCAGAAAAAAGTATCTGATTTTTTAGGCAGTCTACGAGATCTTACTTTTGAGAATACCGAGACGTTTAAACCACAGGTTGTTGTTGATGGAATACCTTATTCAGCATATAAAGCTTATAATCCTGAAACCAATGAATTTGTTACAAGTATTATAACGATAAACCCAATTAATCCAGAGCAGGTCATCCCTGTAAGCGAAGGTGAGTTTTTAACTAGGTATGCAGATTCCGTTACCAGGAGACTGGGTTATCAGCGTAAACGTAAAGCAGAACAGGTACAATAAGTTATTTAAGTATGGCAAAAAAAGGCAAAGCATTTTTAGATATAGACGAGTTTTATAATAGGATTGGAAGTAATTTATCCCCAGAAGAGAACTTACTTAATAATCAATCTTCCGAGACCGCCCTTAATTCGAGAAAATTTGAGGAACAGGTATTTCGTCAGAGGGCAGGTAGAACAGGAGTTGCTACTGATGTCGGTGATTTTGTATCTGACAAATCTACTTTTAATGAGGGAATGCAATATTCTGATATAATTTCTCCAGGTGGGGTTGCTCAATATAGACACAAAAAACAACCTTGGTATGCTTCATTAGGTAGTGCGGTTAATCAGGCTGTTACAGGTCAATTAGTAGGTGGTACTATAGAAGGAGTTGGTTACTTGTTAGACTTAGAACAATATGCTAACCTAGCTAAGGGTACTGAACAGGAATTTGGTAACTGGTTTAGTGATTTAGGTAAGGAACTTCGTACATGGTCTGAAGAAGCTACACCTATATATACAGACCCTACAAAACAAGGTGGTTGGAATCCTGAAGATTGGACTTGGTGGATGTCTAACTTACCATCTGTAGCTAGTACTATGTCATTAATGATACCATCAGGTGCTGTAGTTAAAGGTGCTTCTTTATTAGCAAAAGGTCTTAATTTATCAAGTAAATTAGGTAAAGCTTCTAAATGGGCTACTAAAGGTTTATCACAAGCGGTAGTGTCTCGTCATATGGAATCTATGATGGAGTCTAGTCAGCTTATGCCTGAAATGGTTCAAGAGCTTACTGGTAAACAAATAGGATCTTTAGAGGCTGAAAAGATTGCTAAGAATTATGATGTATCTTTACCTGTAATAGGCCAAGATGAACAGGGTAATAATTTATATGAGATTGACGAGGATACTGCAAATGAAATAGGTGCTAAAGCTGCTGCTGATAGTTATAGGGCTAATTGGGCTATGCTTGTACAGGACTTACCTGAATACTTACTATTAAATACCCCATTTGGTAAATCTACGGAAAAGCTTACAATGGGTCTTGCTAAGAAGCTAGGTAAAGATGTGGCTCCTGTTGCTTTTAGTAAAGCTAAGTCCATTGGGACTACTATGATTAGTGAAGCTGGTGAGGAAGCTTATCAATATGTTGTAGGAGAACGTGCTAGGGAAATGGCTTTAGCTAGAGCTGGTTTGGTAGAAGAACGTAATCTTAGCGAAACTGTTAGTGATGCTATTAATTCTGGGGATTTCTGGACATCAGCTACTTTTGGGGCATTGGGTGCTGGATTTATGCAAACTGTAGGTAGAAAACTAATGGATGTACCTAATAGAATTGCAGGTATTGAATCAGATAGAGATGCTCGTATTAGGGACGTAGACTCCTGGGGTAAATCTATGCAAATGTATAGAGGTCTTAAACAAGCTGCTGAACAAACAGGTAGTCAATTACTTAATGAAAAAGCTGATCAGTTTGGAATGACTTCACTAGGTATTAAAGCTGCACAAGCTGGTAACTTAGATTATCTAATAGAAGCTATCGAGCAAGTTCCTAATATGACGGAGGAAGAGCAGCAATTCCTGGGTATCACACCCGAAGATGTAGAGTATGCTAAGAAAAAGAATCCTAATGTAGTTAAAGATCTTAAACGTATAGGTCAGATATATGAAAAGAATGCTCGTACTTATGAACCTGAATTTGTTGGATTAATTACAGAAGAGGACTTTAATAAAGAGTTTCATCAGAAACAAGATGAGGCTATGTCTAATGAATATGACTCTGTACTCGAAGATATACCTTATTTTAATGATTTAAGCTCATATGGACAAGATATTACTAAGAATGAACAGATAATATTGCCAGCAGCAGAAAGTGCTTTAAATTGGCTTAAATCTACTGAAAAGCGAGTTAAAGATTCCGATCGTAAAGCATTAATTAAATCTCGTATAAAGGAGCTAGAAACTTTTATTAAAAATACTACTGCTAAAAATAATCAATTAAAATCTGATAGATCTTCTGAGGAGGCTAAATCTGACTCTAAATTAGATCTAAATTCCCCTAGTTTAGAACAGTCTAAGAGACTGTATAAAGAAAGGTTATATAATAGATTACAGCTTAAGAATGCTACTGAAATGGCCAATAAAATGCGTACATTTAAGTGGCAAGATAGTGCTCGTAAAAAAGCTAAGAAGGTTCAAAAAGAACGTGCTAAAAATATTGTAGATAAGGTAGAAACTCCACAAGAGGCTACTGAGCTTAAGGAAGAGGCTAGGGGTACTAACGTACAAAACCTTATTGGTGATGCTATACAAAATAAAGCTACAGATCAATTAGCAGATACTGAAGAGGGAGAGGTAGTATTTGAATCAGAATATACACCTGAAGAATCAACTGGGTTTACTTCAGAGGAGGAGATTAGAGACGCTTGGCAAAAAGAGTTAGATAATCTTCCGTCTGGATCTGAGATGGCATCTCCAATAGTATCTCAGGCTAGAAAGTCTGTAAATACTAAGTATGAAAATATCTTAAGGGAATTTAAACAGAAAGAGGCTAGTACTCCTGTAATGATTACTCAAGATATGAAGCAACAGTTGGCTGACTTAGGTTATAGTAGGGAAGATATATCTGCTATGAAACCTGAAGATGCTAATGCTATTATTAGTCAAAATAAGACTAAATCAGGGGCTATTTCTGAACCAGGAGTATCAGTATCAGACATAACTAAAAGTGCTCGTAAACCGTCTAATTTCGCTAAAAAAAGGTATTCTAATAAGCCACATTTATGGTCAGAGGAATCTGATGGTTTAACAGATCATTTGGATTCTTTTATATCTAAGAATCAAGATAATCTTACATCTGAGGAGCAGCAGTTACTAAATAAATTTCAGCCCTCTTCTCCTGAAACATTAGACACATGGTTTGATAAAGTATCTGAATCAGAAAATGCTAATAATTTAAGTGAATCTGTTAAAGAATATTATAGTAATCAGAATGCCAAAGCTGAAGCTATTAAGACTAATAGAGACCCTAAAAATAATGTTAATTATAAAGAATCTGCTGTAGACCCTGTACAACAGGAAGAACAAGTAGTTGATGAGGCTACTGAACCTATTGGTACATCTGAAGACTTAATTAATATAGCATCTGCGCCTAGTCGTAGTAATAGAAAGGTATTCTCATTTAGTGGAGATTATCAAAAAGGAGGTAGAAATGAGGGTCGTAACTTCATAGGTGTAAATGCTGTTCCTGTAGTGGATAAGCAAGGTCTTAATCAGGGTGAATACAAGCCAGGTACTACACTGCATTTTGAGCTAGACACTAAAGATCCATTTAGCAAGAAAGATGTGGCTGAAAAAGGTATTCAGATTGTTGTATACAAGAATGGAGATCCTTCGGTTAAAACTCCTGCTAATCGTAAAGTAGTTGGTTTAATACCAGCAGCTAAAGGTCAATTTGCAGAGTTGATGTACCTAAGAGAAGTTTTATCTAAAGACTTAGATTCTAAGACTCAAGGTAATAAGAGATATATTACAAGCAAGTACACCTCGCAGGTTTCAGGATATATTACAGCTTTTAGTAGGAGCGATCAGCGTAACTCTCCATTAACAGTGTTGCGTGAAGAAGATAAGAATCGTACTGAATACTCTAAATTTGGTGGATATGTAATTGGTATCACTGAACAAACTAATTCAGGTGTTAGATGGGCAGCCCCTAGAAGTGGAATTGATTCTATTGAAGGTGTTGATACTAAGTATCCGGGTCAAATTATTATAGGTACATACAATCCTTTAATAGGTGATACGTTGTTACTTAGAGCTTTCGTTAGGAAGTTATCTAATTATGAAAATGAATCTGATACCTTTAGAAATAACGGTCAGAAGATTCGTCAAAATGTCATTGATATACTAAGAGATGTTAAAGCTAATTCCAATGAATCTACTATGGTAGATATTAATAATAGAATTAAGCAATATCTTATTGGTAATGCTACTTTAGATAGAAACAACAATCAGCTTATATTGGATAATTACTACAAAGTTCCTTTAGATGATATTCAGAATGATAATTTAGATGTAGTAAATGAATGGTTAGGTGGTCTAATATTTAATATTGATAAGAATAAGGTTAATGAGGTCATGGCTGGTGAACATGACTTTGGCTTTGGTGCTGTTAATGGTAGGTATAATGAGTTAGTAAATGATTTTCTTACCATGAATACAGTTCCTGGTCAATATTATGACAATACAAGTATATTAGTAGATCAATCAATAGTTGAGAATGAAGAGTTTACTAGTACTCAGGAGCGTATAGGTAGTTCTGTTGCTGAGTTAATAAGAGAGCCCAAGTCGCAACCAGATACATCTGTGGATGCTAAAGACGGTGTAGATATTATATTTCGTAATAGTCCTGGACTGTCTAGTATCGGCACAAAAGAGCAGTATTCTCAGTATATTGATACCGTATTTCCAAATAGTAAGGCAGTTTTCCCAAATAAAATATATTATCATGGTGGACCTAAGGGCATAGATTCATTCGATCCTTTAATGCTCCTATCTGGTGAGGGCGCAAATGCATACGGCAAAGGATTTTACTTTACAATGAATAGAGGCAGTGCTGTATCTTCATATCAAAACCTTGAGTCTAGGAAGGACCCTGAAGCTTCTGCGTTTGTATCATCTGTTGGTGGCGATATAGATGAGGGCATGACCACTTACTCTGTTTTGCTCAATATAAGAAACCCTTTTATATGGGAAGAGTCTTTTTTGTCTCAAGATATTGTTAGAGAAATGACCCTGGATGATTACGATAAAAGCTTAATTGGTAGTAAAAAAATCAGGAGAGAAGTTAAGGACGGTAATTATGGCAATTATGATTCTGTAGTTCATGTAGCAGAGGGGGGGGGACTTCATGATGAAGGAGATATACACATAGTTGTTCCTGACCCGAATCAAGTACATATATTAGGTTCTAAACGAGATATAGAAGGATTTAAAGAGTTTGTGGAGCAAGGCAAGCGACAGGTTAAGCCTTCAGTAAAAGAGTCTATAAGTGATTCTACAGCTACTCAAGATGTTATAGAACAGCGTGAAGAAACAGTTAATCAGCCTATATCTAATCTTAATATTGAAACAGGTAGATATATTAAGTATCAAGGGGAGACTTATATAGTTACTAAAAGAAATAATAATGGTACTATACAGATATATAATCCTACTTTGGAAGGTACTAATGCTAAAAAATCTGTAGCAGAACGTAATTTAGAGACGTTAAATAGTTCGGCTGTAATTATTCCCTATAAGAATAGTTCTTACATTGTAACACCTAAAGATACTATTATATCCCTTACTTCTAATAAAATAATGAAGTGGGCGGAAGATAATGGAGATCGTAGGAATATAGTATCTATAGCAAATAATAAACGTAGTCAAGCGGTTCCACAGCCTACCTCTAAGGAAGCACAAGTTAAGCCTGATAAACCTAAACAATTTAAACGTCGTAATAATCCACTTTCAGGGGCTGGCAAGTCTTCCTTAATGGAAGAGGTACGTCGTAATCAGAACAAGCCTAAAACACGTCTTGTAGACCCAAATATACCCTATGTTAAGTGGAATAAAGCTGAAGAGATTGCTTGGTTTAAAAAGAATTTTCCACAAGTACCTATTACTGTACTAGATAACCTTAAAGAGATTGTAGCAGGTGGTAGAGAAGCATGGGGTGTATTCGATAAAGCAGCAGTATATATTGCTAAAAACGCAGCAACAGGTACAGCATATCATGAAGCATTCCACGCAGCATTTAACTTATTCCTAAATGACAAACAACGTGCTCAAGTACTTGGGGAAAAGTATACTGAAGAACAGTTAGCAGATGAGTTTGCAGAATATGTAGCTTCACAACAAGCTGATATTACTTTAGGTAAACAAGTTAATGATTTCTTTAAGAAGCTGTGGTTAACTATAAAATCATTCTTTACTAATAATATTACTGGTAAAGATGAGATGTTCTTTAGAATTAACACTGGTTTCTATAAGAATGCTAAAATAGATTATGGCTCATTCGGTGCTAATATTCAAAGAACTAAGATAGCTGATTGGCCTTCCTCTTATACAAAAGATATTGTAGAAAGTATTAATAAGCATATTCTATTAGATATTGTACCTAATTTAAGAGAAGCTGATGTTAACTTTGCTGATTTATCAGATGTAGAAGTAATGTCTGAATTATCTAGAGAATACGGTCCTGTAGGTATATATGATATTGCTTATAATAATTTACTTGATATTTATGAAAATGAAAATACTTCTGACGATGTTAAGAATGAACTAGCAGAGGTATTAACTTACTTTTATGATGAAAACGGTAATCCAGGTAGTATCATACATGAAAGTATTAGAGCTTTCGATACTAATAATGGTATTAGAATATCTTTAAATAAGGTTGTTGATGTACCAGAAACAGGTCGTGAGGAAGAATCTGTAGAGGGTGAGGAGGCTAGTCAGGTAGAAAACTGGCAATCATCTTATACAGAACGTAGTCGTAAAACTAATACCCCTTATGAGGTTAAGAAATTTCTTAGATATATACCTTCAGATAAACCAGCTAATGCTATAGGTTTAAATAGGTATGTAGATTATGAAGATCTATATAATACTCTATTACAAGACCTTGCAGATTCTACTAGTTTAGATATGATGAAACAGTATCTTAAAGATGCTGCTTATTTTAACCCAGAGTATAACATCATTTTAGATAAGCTCAATGGTGATAGTCAATTTGGTGCTAAATTTTTCAATGCATTCCATAATACTCATCAAAAGTACTTGATGGTGCTTAAGCGTAAAGATAACTATGTAGTTACTGAGGCTAATAAAAAAGGCGTTGTAAATAACATCATTACTAAGTGGAAAAATAATGTACTTGTAAATAGTCAGGTACTTACTAATAAAGGTAAAGGTGAATATACCATAAACACTGATAAGGCTAGTGAAATTAAGACTAGGTTTGACGAGATATTAAAGGCTCGTAAATTAACTAGTGATCATATAGTTCAAATTAGCGATATAACAGAGGAATTAGGCTTTAAAATAGAGCCTAAGGTATTCCAGTATGCTTTAGACAATAACTACCTTAGAAAGGTCTTAAACGGTGATAAATCGTTAGCTAAGATTATTGATAGATTCGCGGAAGGTAAGAATCCTTTTGAAGAAACTGCTGGTATTGGAGTTTCAGAGAAAGAGTCTATTAGAGTATTGGCTACTTTGGCTAAAAAAGCCACACCATCATTATTTGAATCGTCTTTTAGAAATATATCAGGTAAAACTGTATATTCACACTTAGTACCTAATTACCTGTCTAAATTAGTATCTAATTTGCAAGATCCTAATAAAGTATTAGATGTTGTAAATAGCTACTTGAGAGACCCGTTATTTCAGTCTAATCCTATACTTCAAACTATGGGTAACTTACAAACTGAACCTCAGCAACTGAGTGAAGCTTTTCAGGTACATGTAGTTGATGGTTTAGTTGAAGGCTCAGAAAGAACTGACTACCCTAATATGTCAGAAGCTGACTATCAGGTAATGAGTCTAAATGGGTACTTTAATAATGGTAATAAGCAATATAGTTTCTATAGAGCACCTGTATTATCTGATGCTCCTAACATGATTATGACTAGGTTTAAGCGCTATCAAAAGTCTGAGATTGTTAATTACTTATTATCACTAGCTGAAGGTGAATATCGTAGGATTAAGGCTTTACAAGAGTATCAAGGTGATAATTATAATAATTACAGTGATAAAATTAATTCTTCCACTGAATCAGGTTATCATGCAATGCCTATGTTTAATGGCTTTAAAGGTAGTCCTAAAGCTAATCCTGAAAAAGCTAAACAACTTATTGAGAATTATCTTAATGATAAGGTAGATAAATATAAGGAATCTCTTATTGCTAATAAAGTAATATTACAAGATATTAATGGCAATGTAGATTACACAAATAGCAGAATAGATTCAAGGGTATCATCTAAAGGGTTGGATAGTTTCTTAGAAGAGTTCTATTATAATGATTACTTAATGAGAGCATCCTTTGGATTATTGACTATAGGTGATCCTGCTTTCTACAAAGGGGGTAAAGGCACAGGTAATAGAATGGTAGATTACATTAAGAGAGCTAAGGAGATTTACTCTCCTAAGTATATACCTGATACATCTGCTTATTATATTGATCCAGAGACTGGTGAGGATATTAAAGTGGGCACTACCTATAATACTGTTTATTTAAAAGATCAAAAAATACCTGCACCTAATTTGGAGGCTATTAAGAAGGCACTACAGCAATCTAAGGATAGTGGGTATATTACAGAGGATCAGCGTAAAGCAATTATAGCTTCATATAATGAGGTAAATGTAACTGATGCACAGGCGTATATTACTTTACCTATGTATCGTAAAACCATGATTGGCTTAGGTAGATGGAATGATCAATTACAATCAGCTTATAAGAGGTTAGAACAGGGGCTAGGTACTGCTAATGATATAGCTTTAGTTATGCAGCCTATTAAACCCTTTATGTATACTCAGGTATATGATGAGAACTTAAAGAGAATGGTTCCCGTGCAGCACAAGAATAGTGAATTTTTACTGTTACCTCAATTGGCTCTTTCTACTAATAATGATGGCTCTTATAAGAATCCTACATTAGCTAATCTTTATAATAAAATGACTGATCTAAATGTAGGTATAGCTAACTTTGAATCAGCAGTTAAAACTGGTCTAACTAAGGTTACTACTATTGATAAGTTATCTTCTAAAAGTCTTATTCAAATGAATACTGCTGATAGAGGAATACAGCAGGAAGTACCTGAACACTTTAGGGATTCCAACAATTTATTTGGTAGTCAGATACGTAAGTTGATAATGTCCGACTTGGTTGAAGGCGTTGATTATGTAGTTACTAAAGATGGTAATCAGGTTATCTCCAAAAAGGCTGAAGAGCTTCGTAAGATATATGAAGATATTATATTACAGGATCTAATAGAGGGCTATGAATCGGCATCTAGTGAATTAACTAATGAAGATGGTACTATCAGTTGGAAGAAAGTTTATAATATACTCCTAGACGAAGCTAGGAATCGGGGTAAAGGTGAACAGTATGAATTAGCTATTACATATGATGAAGCTAACGATAGGCTTAATTTACCTCTATTTCATCCATTATATGCTAACGTATCTCAACAATTATTAACATCCATATTTAAGAGTAGAGTTACTAAGCAGAAGATTGCAGGTGGTTCATTTGTACAGGCTAGTAGTTTTGGCTTATCTAAAGAACTCAAATTAGTATTCAAAGATAAAACCACTGCTAAAGATGAGGATCTACGGTATTATAGTAAAACCGTAGAATATAATGATATTATTTTTGATACTTCAAAATTAATAGAGGTTTCTGAAATTTTTACAGGTAAAGAAGATAGCACTATATCAGACGGTAGAGATTTTGATAACGAGATACTATCTGAGTATGGAATGTCGGACTCTGAGTATAGTTTTGCTAAAGATAATGAAGATATTTTAGTATCTATTTTAACTGTGATAGGAGATTCAGGAGATCTTATAGAAGAAATTGTTGATAAAATTCTTAAAACAGCCGAAGTAGAATATAACCCTAATTCGTCAGAACTATTTCCAGAGACGGTAGATTTTAAAAACTTAATTGTTAAAGGTATTATAAAAGATACTGGTTTAGATTATGCTGAAGTATTATTACCAGCTTGGTCAAAAGAGTTCTATAAAGATTTTGTAGATTCAGATGGAAATATTAACTTTACCGAGGTTGAGCAGAAAGCACCTGAGTTATTAGATATGATTGGATATCGTATTCCTACAGAGGATAAATACTCTATGCTACCTCTAAAAGTAGTAGGGTTCTTACCGTTAGAATCTGGAGGAGCTATTATGTTACCTGCTGAAATCACAACTATCTCAGGTAGTGACTTTGATGTAGATAAGATGTATGTAATGATGAAGTCTTTTAAGCGTAAATCTGAGTCTGATTATTCTGGTATAGTAAAAGAACTTAGTGAGCGTGGCTACATTACAAGCAACAGCCAAGTACGCACTGTATATAACAAGGCTGCTAATAATGAAGAATTAGATTCTCGTGAACAAGAATTATATGATGAGATTAAATATTTACCAAGTACAATTACTGAGAACGTAACTAGTACTACGTATGAGGTAGATAAATATGATTTAGAAAAGCCTTGGTCAGATCAATCCAAGGGAGCTAGAGATAATGCTAAGATTGATATAATGCTTGGGGTTCTTAGAAATCCAGCCACATTGCCTAGCATTCTAACGCCTGGTGGTTTTGATTACCTGAAAGACTTAGCAGGTTTATTTAGGGATAAAACAGCTACGGAAGGTCAGGAATTAGATGTATATGATATGATGTCTAATGATGTAATGGCTAAGCGAAATATGGTAGGTACTCAACTTAAAGGTATTGCTTCTATACACAATGCACACCATGCCCTTAGACAAAATGCTAACTTGTCACTAAAGCAACCTGTTAGATTTGATTATAAAACCGAGGTGTCTATCAGCCAGAAAAAAGCCGTTACTCAGTTTGAGGTCGTAACAAAACAAGATGGCTCTAAGACCTTAAAGGAAATAAAGGTACCTAATAAGCTTATTACTAAGAATTTTGCAGAGCCACAAGCTGCTGTTATGGATAATGCAAAAGATCCTGTAGCTTCTGATATTGGATATACAACAGAAACCTCTGATTTATTTTCATTAATACTAGCTACAGGTTATGATATCGCTACCGCCTCTAGCTTTGTAAATCAGCCAGTAGTTCAGCACATTCAGAATAGAATTGCTACTGAAGATATTAGTGAAGATTCAGTAATAAAAGATGTAGCTAACTCACTGAATGTAGACTTAAATGCTGATACACCTAATTTGAATACTCAAGACATGTTCGATGCAGTTGGAAGTACTGATATTAATACTGAATTACAGTCTAATGTTCTTATAGCTTATAATAGTTATAAGGCCTCTGCAAAGGCATTAGGTAAGCTTATCCAGGCTACACAAGCTGATACTAAACCTTTGGGTCCAACATTAGCAGATGCTGAAGTAATGCTGAATGCAAGAGCTGATATTAGAGATGAGCGATTCTTAATTGATGGTGTGGAAGAATTTGTAACTGAGAATGATACTGATACTAACTTAGAGACTTATTTTAACAGATATGGCATTGAGCTACCTCTTGAGACTATACTAAACCAAATGTTCCCATATCGGAATGAATTCTTTGATAGTATTAAGCAAGAGATTAGAGCTAACCATAAATTTAATAGATTAAGTGCTAAGCAATTAAATACTATTAATGATAATATAGTGACCTATACAATATCAGGATTTGACTTCTTTGATATATCTGAAGCACAGGATATTATAATGGATTTACCATTAAGAGTATTTAAAACTATTGATAATAATTCTGATCTACAGGATAACGCTTTACTAAAGAGATTAAGATATGAAGCCGCTGATAATGATAATCCTACAGATAGATTAGTATTTGATAATACTGGTAGCTTTACTGATAGCCAACGTAATGATGTACAGAATGCATGGTTAGACTTATTGAATAGTACTAATGAAAGTCTTAATAAGTTGGGACTAGACTTGATTAAATATAGCTACTTTACAGCGGGGTTATCTTTCGGTCCGAATGGGTTCTCTCATTTAGTACCTACAGAGGCTTATTTAAGCGTTATAAGGGATTCTAATGGTAATACATTAAGTGACTATTTATATAACAGAATAGGCCCTGGAATGTACGACTATGGCGATCAAACTAATTTTATAGAGCAATTCTATAGAAATATGTATAGAAATGCTGCATTTGTACCTAGAGTTAAAGATGATTTCAGTAATGTGTCTACTAGAAACACTCAAGGTAAACGTATAATTGGTTTTACAGTTAACCCTGATACAGTTAAATCAGATGATTTTGTTATCAAAGAAATGGATCGTAAAGAACCAGTTAAATTTATTGCACACGAGCAAGATGGTGAATATAATCTGTATAAATTTGTAGGTAAAAGTGAACATGGTTTTGAGTATGAATTAACTGATAAGTTAGGTATTCATAATCATGTAGTAGAATATAATATAAATATGACTGTGCCTGAAACTTTATTTAGTCAGAACAAAATTAAACAATATTCTATGACTAAAGCTAATAAGAGTAGTGTTAGTACTACTGAACAAGTTCAAGGTAAAGATATTACCAATATGCTACTACAGAATAATATTACTAAAGAAGATATTAATAATATACCTGATTGTATCTAAAAAATAACTATGAGTTGCACATTAGAAGATGTTAGAAGAGACATGATGATTATGGCTAAGGCTGAATTTAAGAAGAATGCCAAGTCTATTACATTTCAAAATAATACTGCTAGAATAGCGTATGGTCCTCAATACAGGATGAAGGACAGGGAAGCTGCTTATAGAG
>Ga0247722_10000239_pt1 | contig 35772 bp, 30 predicted proteins | sample MSEWelMarce3H_FC_FD_189094 | JGI IMG/M metagenome (GOLD analysis project Ga0247722, IMG submission 189094) | Subsurface sediment microbial communities from gas well in West Virginia, United States - MSEEL Well Study Marcellus 3H_FC | ecosystem: Environmental > Terrestrial > Deep subsurface >... | reverse complement strand
AGTCTAGGTTGCAAAAGTTGTCGGATAAATATTTGTATATGGCGCCCGAAGTGGCAACACAAATATGGGGTATCGCCCAAAAGGATATTATGAAGCGGTTTGACAAAACCAGTGTTCTTGATTTGCCAAATTGGGCATTAACCATATTGAAAATCTGGGCGGACAAGGAATAGGCCTAATTATTCACGTGCATCACGTTTTGAACCAAATTTATAATATCCAAATAATAGTCCATTGACGCGGTTATAAAATCGCCCTGGTAATAATCGGCGCGTTTCAATATGTTGTTGGTGTCATACGCAACGTACAACCCGAAAATGCCAATTCCCGCACCGGACAGCCATTTCTTATACTGACTGCCCTTTTCAGAAAAAAGTGAAACAATCCGTGCAATCAAGAGAGAAAGAAGGGCGAAAAACAACCCTAGACCTACCCGGTATCCCAGAACCGGAACCAACGCACCAACCACAAACATAATGGTAAAGACGCCCATCGCCCCTAAAATACCATTGCGAATGACTTCTTCGCCGTATTTCTTTTTATACACGGCAGAAAGCCTGCCCAATACATACGAAAATAGGACAAACGCGAAAAACTTAGCCCAGTATGGCAATTCGGTTGCGGCAATCACGAGCAATAAACCAAGCGAACCAAAGAAATAAAGCCACCTATTTTCCGGAACTGGATAATTTTCCATAACATAATACGTTATGGCAAGCTGAACGAGCAAATTGGTAAAAATCTTTGCCAAGAACCCGCTATTTTTTACGAACAAATCGGAAGAACCGCCCCTTTGTCCAACGCTTTCTGCAAGTCCAAGGCCTTTTGCAAATATGGATGAAAGAACCATTATATTGTTGTAGGTGAAAATATATTAGACCCCCTTTATTTATTTGTTTAGTAACAAATATATAAATACAATCGTAAAAACATATAATGAACCCCATCAGCGAAGAACAGGCGGTTGTTCTGAAACACATCAAGGCCGGAAATAATGCCGTCGTGAATGCAGTGGCCGGTTCCGGCAAGTCCACCACCGTTCTCTCTATTGCTTCCTCCTTAAAATCATCCAAAATAATCCAGTTCACATACAACTCCATGTTGCGCTACGAAATCAAAGAGAAAACGGAGGCACTCGGAATCGCCAATCTGGACGTCCACACTTACCACAGTATGGCCGTCAAGTATTATTGTGCCGGTGCATATACGGACACCGGTATCCGCCACATATTGGCCAATAAGGTAGTTCCGCGCATCCGTATTCCAAAGAAGGACGTGGTCGTCATTGACGAAGCCCAGGATATGACTTTTCTCTACTTCCAGCTCGTTGTCAAATTCACCATGGATATGAACCACCCTTTTCAACTCATCATTCTCGGCGATTTTATGCAGGGTCTCTACGAGTTCAAAGGCGCGGACACCAGGTTTCTCACATTGGCCGACCAATTCTGGTCTCATCATCCCCGCGTCAAATCCACCGTTTTCAATTCATGTGCATTGAACACATCTTACCGCATCACTGACCAAATGTCCTCCTTCATCAATGAAGCATTGTTGGGCGACGACCGGCTTCGCACATGTAGAGAGGGCCCGGTGCCGGTTTTTTACCTGAGAAATAGTCGGCGGAACCTGGAGAACACGGTGGTGTACCATATTAACCAATTATTGGCGTCGGGGGCTTCGCCCAGTGATATTTTCATTTTGGGCGCCTCCGTCAAAGGTCCGAACAGTCAAATCCGCAAAATGGAGAATATTCTGGTGAGTCAGGGGATTCCGTGCCACGTCCCCATGTTTGAGTCGGACAATGTAGATGAGAAAATCATCCAGAAGAAGGTGGTTTTCTGCACGTTCCATAGTGTGAAGGGGCGACAGAGAAAATACGTTTTTGTGATGGGGTTTGACCAAGGGTATATGCGTTTTTACGGGAAGGATTTGAACCAGGATTTGTGTCCCAGCACTCTTTACGTGGCGTGCACAAGAGCAACCCACGGTTTGTTTTTGCTGGAACGCAACGAATTTGATACGGACAAACCGTTGGAATTCCTGAAGAAGACCCAGTCGGAAATCAAGCGGATGAAGGGGGTGGAGTTCAAGGGCACGCCGTATTTTCCCGTCTACGAGATTCCGGAGAAGGCGGTGGAAGACGCGGTCAAACATTTCATTACGCCCACGGATTTGATAAAATTCATTCCGGAAGCGGTGTTGGAAGAAATCACGCCGTATTTGAACCAGATGTTTCAGGTCCTAAGGGTAAAAGGTCTGGACATAGACATTCCCACGGTTTTGGAGACGGAGCAGGGGTATTTTGAGGAGGTCAGCGATTTGAATGGGCTCGCGATTCCCGCGATGTATTACGATTTCTTGAACAGCATTTGGGAAGAGGGCGCGACCAACGTTTTGTACCAGAACATTTTGGTTATCTTGGACGAGTTCAAGGACCACGAGCACAAGTTTTTGAAAGAGATTGCCACCAAATTGCCGGCGAATTTCACAAAACCCGCGGAATATCTTTTTTTGGCCAACGTTTACACCGCGTTTCAAGAGAAACTGTATTTCAAACTGAAACAGATCGGCGAGCACGAGTACAACTGGATTACGGATGCAATGATGGAGAGAGCCAAAGTGCGTCTAGAGAAAACGGTGGGTCCCGAATGCAAAGAGAGCAAACCACTCATAGAGAAAACGATTATCCACCAGTCGCAAGAAATGGAACACGAGGCGATTGATAATTATTTGCAGGAGTATTTTGAGGAGGGGGTGCATTTCCGCTTTACGGCGCGGACCGATTTGATTACTTCTGACGCGGTTTGGGAAATCAAGTGTGTGAGAGAAATCACGATGGACCATCAATTGCAGGTGGTGATTTACGCGTGGCTCTACAAGTTGCTAGGGTATCCAGAGAAGAAATTCAAGATATTTAATATCCGAACCAACGAGATTCAAGAATTAAATGCGGATATGGAGGAACTGGATTTCATTGTGATTTCTCTGTTGCAGGGCAAGTACCAGAAGGTTGCCAAGTTATCCGACGAAGAATTTTTGGAAATGAACCGAGGTGTCTTTTAAAAGGCATAAGCAAAGCTGAATCCAAGGTATTCAGAGAAGCAAAGCTTCTCTTACGCCTTTTTTTTGCTTCGCTTATCCCTCCTTTTACTATGGGAGTAAGGGAAGGGGATGAGCAAAGCGGAACCGTAGGGCGTAAGAGAAGCAAAGCTTCTCTGAATAAGGGCAAAGCCCGACGGTCGGCACCCGAAGGGTGCCTTAACCGTAGGTTTCTCTACAAACTTTTGAAGAAAGTTGTAACACCTTCTCCAACGTATCTGACTGTTTCTTCCGCGGTATCTTGGAACACAGGTTGCCGATAGAACGATTCAATTAGTTGCGGGTTCTTGCACATATTGAAAATACGGCCCGCGACTTCTGTCGTGTTGCCTTCGTTCAAAAACAGAATGCGGTCCTTGTTGAAAATCCGCTGGTCAATATCATCCAATTTGCCGAAATAGATGGGAATTGCCCCTCCCATACAACAGTTCATCAATTTCTCTGTGATGTATCCAGGATGACACTCGCCAAAATTCTCGGAACAAATGTTGAAAATAAATTGTTTCAAATACTCGGATGTTCCAAGTCGGTCCACTTCCTCGTTGGAACAATTGTTCGCTAATCGGCCCGGACAAACCACGTGCATAAAATTGGACAATTCTCTCAGAATCGGTAGACGCGTATTCCCCGGGTCGTGTCTATTTATCAAGGCACACATTTTCTTTCTTTCCAATGGGGATGTAGAGACGAAAGCGTTGGTCTCTTTAAATTGCGTGGTCATCGTTGCATAAATCGGGTATTTTATCCATTTGCCCGGTTTGTTGGCGATGCAGCCGATTGCAAAGTCGTACATATTATTTGCAAAAATCTGGTCGGAAAGACGTGTGAACCCGAATTTGCCGATGGGTTCGCCAACATAGAGGATTCGCGGACCATTGAACCCCATTATGTAGGGCATCTCTGCATCTTGGACAAAATTGCCAATCAGCAGAACATTGGACTCGCGAATATCAAAGACGATTTTGTCTTCGGATGCGAAGAACCTGGAAAGTATATCGGTTTTGGAAAACCCCGGGTTTCCATATTCAAACCCAATGTGAAATAGGCGAATGGGCATTAACTATTCGTAGAGAAAATCTTTATATTTTTCTCTACGAGTTATATAAATGAAATTATTGGAATATACGTTATTGACGATTGCAGTGGCGTTCATCATCCAGTTCTGGGTGCTAAGTGCAATCACTTCGGATAAACCTCAGAATAACGTGGGCAAGTTTTATCTGTCGCTGGTCTCTGCATTCATTATGGGGATTTTAGAAGTAATGATTTATGACACCTATAAGAGCACGGTTTCTCTGTTCTTTTACATAGTTTTGGGTCTTTCTCTCTACTTGGTCATTTATTTTTTCAGGAATTCGTGGTGGATTGATGACGCGGATTATTTGAAGCAAATGATGGAGTCGCATTCCAGGGAATTGCTTTTATCACAGATGGTTTTGAAAAAAACGGAGAATCTACAAGTGCGAACGGTTGCGACGAATGCCGTCAATCGCAGGAAGAGAGATATGGACGTCATTGCCAAGATGCTGGACGATTCCGAGAAAGAAGCACCGATAACCAAGACAAACTTGTTCAATTATATGAATGTTGGTAGACAAGATCCGCCGTCAAAGGGAACTACGTATTCAGCTTCGCTTCCGCCCTTAGACCCCTCCTCTATATAATTTTTTATTGTTGTTTGCTTTACAACATTGAATATATAAATATTTAATACAATATATAAATGCACCGAAAAACCAGAAAAGTCCGCGGTGGTGTTCATATTATGCGCAATTATACCCCCAAAACTGCTATTCAATATTTCATGGGGCACGCGACGTTCTCTCTTTTTAGCGACGAAGGTTCAACAAGTATAATGATTAAGGGTACATTGAACCAAGACGTAGAAAGTCCGTATCGTATGGTTCGTACACAATGTTTTCACTATCCAGTTCGCCATATTTTGTTTAAGTTTTTTGCACTCACACCGGGAAGTGAAAAAAAAATAACGAAACCAGAAGACATTCGTCGTGAGACAGAAATCCAACAATTTATTTATCGCAAAACATTTTATGACCCAAAAACATTACTGGAACCTTTATGTCCGGCAATTGTTTATTCGCACCCAGAAGCATTAGATGCACGAACAAAACAGATATTTTTATCATTGTTTGGAAAAAAGTCTATGTTTTCACACGATGTTGGATTTATAGCAATGGAATGCATGGATGAGTATAAAAAACTATCATCTCTCAAGAGCTCCCCAAAATATGAATTGTATAAATTTATGGCTATGTATGAATTGTCAAAAATGCACAATCTTGGATATATGCACAATGATTTTCATTTTGACAATGTGCTTATCCACGAAACCTATAATTACTTTGACCTATCCAAAAGCGGTAGAGCCATTTTAATTGATTTTGGCGATTGCATAGAAGTTCCTGCAGGTGTAGAACCGCGCAAATTATTGGAAATGGAGCTGGGAGTTATTCCGAGTTATTATATGGATAATTTTGCAATCTTGGACATTAAAAGACAAAATGTTCAGTCTATTTTGATTGGTGAACTTGAGAGAAAACTCAAACGCAATATACAAGAATATATAAAACAAGTTATAATATATAAAGGAGGTTTTCATATGAAATCTAATATGCCAACTGTAAAAAAACACGAATGGACATTTGTTTCCGAGACCGAAATGGACAAAATAATGTCGGATTTATTTATTAATAATTTCAAAAACAATCCAGATGCATATCGCGAATTCAACAGCGGAATTGAGAGTTTTTTGCAAGAAGAAAAAAAAGACCCTCGTTATTTTGAGCATTTAATGAAAGCACAAACTGCGAATTTAATTGTTCAAAGGGAACCTAGTATTCCGCTTCGCTTCACCCCCTCCTCTATATAAAATTGTTGTTTGCTTTAATATACTTATTAAAGCAAATTTTCCTCACTGCAAAGGGAACTACGTTCCCCTTAGACCCCTCCTCTATATAAAATTGTTGTTTGCTTTAATATACTTATTAAAGCAAATTTTCCTCACTGCAAAGGGAACCTAGTATTCCGCTTCGCTTACGCCCTTAGACCCCTCCTCTATATAAAATTGTTGTTTGCTTTAATATACTTATTAAAGCAAATTTTCCTCACTGCAAAGGGAACGTAGTATTCCGCTTCGCTTACGCCCTTAGACCCCTCCTCTATATAAAATTGTTGTTTGCTTTAATATACTTATTAAAGCAAATTTTCCTCACTGCTGTAATCGAAACAGCGACAACCTGATAACTACTTTACATCTACAGTCAGGTACTCTACCACTGAGTTAAGCGAGGATAAGTCCAATGAACGGCTTTTCACGGACTGCCGGACCCATCTACATTCCCTTATAAAGGAAGGGTCATAGGGGAAACCATTGGTTTCCCAGTCGGGCTTCACCCCAGTCGGGAAACCATTGGTTTCCCTTTACGCAAGTCGGGAATTGAACCCGAGGCTATTGCTTGGAAGGCAATCATTTTACCACTAAACTACTCGCGTTTGCTTAAAAACCAAATTAATTAATTAAACAAATAAAAAATGATAAATAATAAAAAATGATAAATAATAAAAAATGATAAATAATAAAAAATGATAAATAATAAAAAACAATAAACAAATAATAATAAAATATGATAGTTATGATGTGATAGTTATGATGGTGTTTGTTTGCGCTGTTGAGGTGGCGGTGCTGTTGGGTTGCTGCGCTGTTGGGTTGCTGCGCTGTTGGAAACCTTCTTATGTTCTCTAATGCTGGATTCAAATTATATTTGCGTTGGTTGAATCATATCATAGTTTGATGACGTATTTAAGAAAAGAGCAAAGACATTTGCACACACACTGGTTTTTCTAAAAAAACCCGCTGAATAATCAATGTGTACAATCTGGTTTCACATATTACAATTAGATTTTTCTTTATATTTATTTTTCGCTTAAATATATCCGCAAGGCATCCGCAAAGCATCCGCAAGGCATCCACTCATATCTACAAGAAACGGTTTCTCACATCCATAAATCAATCCATCGTTGTAGAGGCGGTTGCCTCTGTGTTTTAAAAATAATTTACAACACCATTTTCTCAAAGTTTTGATGATTTAAAATGAAAGGCTTTCCAAATTTTTTGATTCCCGCTTGACTCCAGTTTTCAATGATTGATTCATAGTCCACTTCTCTATTTGTATACAATTGAATTTTCAGCTTCTCTACATCTTCCGGTCCCATATCGGCGGATAAAACCGCGTTTAAAACGATTTCGCACGCATCGTTTACGGATGCACACTTGCTCCAAAAGGGCGACATAATCCGCTGAACCATTTGGTCAAATTCGCATCCTGTTAAATCCACCCACTCCAAAGTATGAGAGAAAACCAGGACTTTTTCTCCAAACAAAGATTTGGACGCAAATAAACAACACATTCCAATGGCCGTATACAGTTCCTTCTCGGACATGGATTCGGATATGTCTAGCATCGGGATGTAATATTCGGCATCTTTGTTCAGACGCGTCTCTACATACGACCGCCAGTGAAGATTCATTGCATTCAGTTCTTCGGTCTTTTTCTCTCGTGTCAATCTTACAATGTGTTTTACCAGTTTCCATACGGGGACATTGTAGCTGTATTTTTTGAGCGCAATCTGCTCCAGCTTTTTTTGATAGGCGGATTCAAATGTAGACGCGCATTTGGCCCTATCTTCGGTTTCCTTGTTTGTAAAGGTGTTTGCACCATCGTATAATTGGCTTGTAGAGAGCTTGGCAGGGTCTATGGTGGCCCATTCGTTCGCGCACTGTTTGATTTCAAGCGTATCCAATTCCTTGTTCAAATTGCTGACCATCTTGCGGTACATCATTTTGCATTTGCGCTCGGCGGCTTCCTGTTGCTCGGGGGTTTTGGCGGACTCGCGAATCGCCGTGTATTCGGGGTCTTTGTACAAAGAAACCAGAATGTCAAATAACCATCTGCGCCCCTTCGCTTCTCTCGGCACCCATTTCGCCGCATACGAAATAAATTCACGCGCCTCGGGTTTCGGCATGATCTCTTCTCTCATCACAGTTTTCCATATGTGGTTGTCTTTTGAAATCTGTTCATTGTACAAACAGATAATGGGCTTTATAAGGGGATTGTCTTGACTCGTTTCCTGCGCCAAAAATTCGCAGTAGGCGCGCACATCTCTCCACGAACCAATCTTTTGATTCACCATCATGTAGAGAGTAAACACGGCCTTCATTGGAGAAAACTGCTGGAGCGTGTACAAATAAGAATAGGTCAAATCGCGCAGACCGCGTCCTGAATCAATGTTGCGTGTGTGCAAGATTGCGTCAATGATTTGCTCCAGGACTTTCGCTTTTTGTTCATTGATGATTTGAAACATTTTTTGGTTAATGGCTACACCATCATAGGTCTCGTAGTGCTTCAAGTAATAAATGCGGTCTGCGACGGGTGCTGCAGGATTATAGATTGACAACATTATAAATATATTGGTATACAAAACTTTATATGTTTCTTCGCGTATGTTTTTTTGAGGGGAGTAGAGAGAAAGACACCTTTTTATTGGATTTGGTTCCACTCTGTTTCAAATTAGATTTTCGTCTTTTGAACAGGAAAAACACACTGTTAAGAGGGTGGAATATGAAAATGGAGGGGGGAATCGTAATGTCCGAAATGAATGGCATCGTTTTGAAAAACTGGGGCTTGCTTGGTTCAATGGTCTGGATGTTTTCGGGTTCCAAATCTACTAAGAAGAGAGAAAGCTCTGTGAAAACGTAATTGATGTTGGCGTCGTGTTTCTTCTCTTCAATGATGGCGAATAGTTCAGTTTCTGAAATCATCTGGGTTTCACTAAATGTGTGTTTTTCCGTTTTCAGATTCACAATGGAGTTCTCTGCATCTACATAACAAAAATGCAGATTGATGTATTCCAACGGTTCTCTCTTGTAATTGTTTTTTATACTCAGTAATTTCCACTGTTCTTGGAGCCATTTTTCGTCGTCATCCATATTTATAATTTGTTGGCAAATTATAAATCGTAAACCAACGTAGAATAAGGAAACCTACGGTTTCCTTATGAACCTTCCCTTATGAACCCATGTTGTAAAGGAGGGTTCAAAAGGGAACCTTGGTTCCCTTTACATTGAGAAAGTGGTGGAGTCCGTGATTTGCATTAAGCTCGCCTTCTTCAAATTCCACTGTCTGTGGTAGGGTCTCACGTTCGGGTTAGAAACCCAGTAGGACCGCGCGGGTTGCATAAAGGGTTCGCATCCGTGTTGTCCTTTGTAGCACGCCACTTTGTATTTGGCGGGAATGGAGAGAGACGCCGCTTCCGATGATGGCATCTGAAATTTGGTAGGAACCGACGGAACACTTTGTAAAGGTACATCCGCATTGAGGACCGGGTGAATGACCGGTCCCTCAAACGTGTTGGCAGGGCAATTACTGGTGCGACCCACCAGTATATTATTAATGGTTAAGGGTTTTGCGATTCCATTTCCGTAAGTGGCGGTAGAACATTTGACGGCTTTCAGATTCAAATTGTGCACATAGTTTTCATAGGATACTTGCGGAAAATTTACACTGCTTACCGTATTTACCCTATAATTTTGGAGGAGTTTTGTTTTTTTCAATGCAATATAATCCCCGGCTGACATTCGCGTATATAAGAACAATAGAGAAAAAACAGACTTAAAGGATTTAACCAATAAAATATGTCTCTAAACAGCAAACATATAAATAAAAATAAAAATAGATGCACGACATCCGCCGTAATTTATACCCCTTACTAGAGACAGCACCCGAGGGTCCAAATACATGAGTTTGGTCCCTATAGACCTTTGCGCATTTTGAATGCGAAAAGGCTACCTACATTTGCCCATATAACTCGCCGATAAATTGGCGTTTTAATTGTGCAAAGGTATAAATGCGAATAACATTTATCAATAAAATGAAATTTATTGATAACAAATTCCTCGGTATAAATATATAAAAAATTGAATTTAAATATACCAAATTATCCATCTGCAAAACCAATGCAACATAATAAAACCGACATCACAATATGCATCCCCAAAGTTGATACCAACATCTCTAAGCAGGAGATTTTTGACAAGATCCGCGCCCTTCGCGTGGGGTTCATTGAGAAAATTATTGAAATCCCGCTGAAAAACGACGAGACAAGTAAACGCGTCATTGTTAAATTCAAAACCTGGGTGGAAAACGAATTATCCAGCCGCATTCTCTGCAGATTTGCAGAGAACAAAGATATCAAGATTGTCTACAATGACCCCTGGTACTGGGTTGCGTACCAAATGAAACCGAACCATAATTCGTAGGTTACAAATACTTTTGGTATTCCTGTTCCAAGGGTTCTCTGATAATTGAATAGTCCGGATTATTCAATTGTTCCTTGATTTTTTTCTTGTTCTCTTTGAGATATTGGAGGCGGTTCTTGTCTCTTGGTAAAAGGTCTAACGTTGTTCTGTCTAACGATGTTCTGTCCAACGATGCTCGGTCTCTCGTTGTTCTGTCTCTCGTTGTTCTGTCTCTCGTTGTTCTGCCTTTGATTTGGTCAATTTCACGATTCACCATTTTATAGCGGTTTAGCAACGCAGTTTGCTGCATTTCCACACCATGAATGCTCGCAAACACATTGTCGGAGGGCGGCACTTCTTCGGCGAAATAATACAACTTGGTTTCTATCTCTCTCATTTTTTCATAGAATGCGGTCTGCTTCTCTACTTTGTTGGAAAAATAAACCAGTTTGGATAAAAAGGTTTCCGCATCCACCTGGATTTTACCGTACCTTAGAGACACGGTATTCAATTGATTGCTGGAAACGTCAAAATTCCAATAATGTTTTAAAAAAATGCAAATCATAGATATCAATCCGAGAGAACTGATGGCCACTTTCTCTGCAGAGAAGAAAGGAAAAACAACTAAAGAACCAGAAAAGGCCAATGAAACAAGTAATAATGCATCCGAATATGTTTTGTCTTTTTGGTACAACACATTGTAAAACCCTTTTTTGCACTTCAAGTAGAGAGAAACGATTTCAAGCTCAGTTTTCATGTTTTTGGTTTTCTCTGCATCATTCATAAAAAAAACATTGTTATCCGAACTGGAACCGCTATCCGAACCAGAATGTTCTTCCTCCAGCTCGTCCAAACGCTTGATGTAGGGGTCGTCTTCGTCCTCCACAGATATTTGGTAACTGTCGCAAGAAGAGATGGAAGACATTGCACTATAATATAGGGAAACCTACGGTTATTCAGCAAAGCTTACGCCCTATAACCCCTTCCCTTAATAAATAATATAATGAGGGATCATATGGCAAATGACGATAATATAAACAAAAATGATTTATTAAAAATTATTATTAGTATGGGTTCAAAAGGGTTAAGCGACGATTTCCCTTTAAATGAGGGGTTTTCTATTTAGACAGAAAAAATATAAACATTATATAAATATAATGGTGTTCACGCTCACAAACACAATTGGTAAATATGCTAAAAACCCGCCGGGGGGGGGTAACTAAACAATGGGTTGCCGTCGGTGACGGCTCATTCATTGCAAATTCTGCGGATGGAAATACTTGGACTGCCGCTGCCACGAAAGGTGGGATTACTACTAATGCATTCGGTGTAGCCTATGGCAAAGATGCATCCGGCACTGGAAGATGGGTTGCCGTCGGCGCCGGTGGACTCATTGCATATTCTCCGGATGGAAATACTTGGTATGAAGCTGCCACTAAAGGTGGGATTACTACTCAAGCAAACGGTGTGGCCTATGGCAAAGATGGAACAGGTGCTGGACGATGGGTTGCCGTCGGCGACAGTGGACTCATTGCATATTCTGCGGATGGAAATGATTGGACTGCCGCTGCCACTAAAGGTGGGCTTACTACTTATGGATACGGTGTGGCCTATGGCAAAGATGCATCCGGCACTGGTTTATGGGTTGCCGTCGGCGGCGGTGGACTCATTGCATATTCTGCGGATGGAAACGATTGGACTGCAGCTGCCACTAAAGGTGGTATTACTACGATTGCACGCGCTGTAGCTTATGGCAAAGATGGAACAGGTGCTGGTCGATGGGTTGCCGTCGGCGCAGGTGGACTCATTGCATATTCTCCGGATGGAAACGATTGGACTGAAGCTGCAACTAAAGGTGGAATTACTACTGGTGCATACGATGTGGCCTATGGCAAAGATGGTTCGGGTGCTGGTTTATGGGTTGCCGTCGGCCGCGGTGGACTCATTGCATATTCTGCAGATGGAAATACTTGGTATGAAGCTGCCACTAAAGGTGGGCTTACTTCTTACGCATTCGGTGTGGCCTATGGCAAAGATGCATCCGGCATTGGAAGATGGGTTGCCGTCGGCAGTGGTGGATTAATTGCATATTCTGCGAATGGGAACAATTGGAATGCCGCTGCAACTAAAGGTGGGATTACTGCGCAAGGACGCGGTGTGGCTTATAAAGAATTGCTAGAGGTAAATTATTTATAATCCTACAGATATATTCGGCGTTGCATTTAAACCATCAATTTAGTATTTTTACACACAATTCACTATTATAATTGTATGCTTTTTCATATAATTATAAAACCAGCTTAACTGGAAGTTTTCTATTTATAACTCGTCGCTTCCGCTTTGCTTAACCCATATGAACCCATACTAAAATAAAATTTAAGAAAAAGGCTGATATGGCAAAAAAAATGTTAATGTAAACAAAAATGTTTTCTTAAAAATTATTATTAGTATGGGTTAAGCGACGATTTCCCTTTAAAGGAGGGGGTAAGCGAAGCAAAATAGGGCGTAAGCTTCGCTGAATAACCTTGGTTCCCCTAAAATTGAAGAATTTTCTCATCTTCTCTGCAGAGAACAAACAAACAAACAATATGAATTCAGAAGAGGGCCTTGACGAAGAAAAAGAAAAACAGGTTCGCGCAAGCATTGCGCGAAACGCCCGACTCCGCGCAATAAAATATCTAAACTGCATCCCCAAAAAGCATTACATCATGACCACCCGATTCAACAACAAAAGCCACGAAGAGATGTTGACTTATTGTGATAAAATCAAGGGCGTAAAATGCATCTACGGCGTCCCGAAAGAAATTGCAGGATGTGTTATGAAAGACGCAATTATGTTCGTGTTGGAAATGAACAACGACAGAAACCAGATTGAAGGGATTGGAATGGTGAAAAACACCGCGTTTCCAAGCCGGTACGGCGTATACGAGGACGGCAATTACAATCGCTTCTCGTATTTAGGTAAGGCGCGCATTGACCGAACCGATATGACGGACGAGGAAGACGCGGTGTTGACCGCAATGGATATAATTTGTTTCAAAGGCAAATGCCACCTGAAGAGAAGCCACGGGATCACCATTTTCCCACTAGATGTCATAGAGAAATGCAAGCAAAAAATGGACCTCACCGAGTACATTATCAATATGTTCAAAAACAGATTATGAAATCCCTAAAAAAAAATATAAATCATTGTTTTATTGTAATCTATTAGTATAGAATGGCGGATGATGAATACGATATCCATAGTTATACGGACCAAGAATGTTTTGAATTACTAAATTTGAACAATCCGAGCGACAGAGAACTGGAGATGAAAATCCTGCAATTTATGGACAAATACGAGCAGAAATCCAAGCGTCTCTACCATTTCTTTGAGTCAATGTATGATCGTTTTTTTCTGGAATCGGAATCGGAAGACGTAGTTGAGGGGTTTGAATACGATATGAAAATTGTCCAGGCAAACGACACCTCCAAATTAAATGAACAAGTAAAAGATCCAAATCTAGATGACATTGCAAAAACCCTGGGGAATACAAATGCAAAAGCATCATCCAAAGTGATCGGAAACGCAACCACCACCATCAGCACGGTAACAACCCACAACGTGGATTACATTGCCGACCCCAAAAAACTCAACCCGGTAGAGAGAAAAACCATTTTCAAAATGATTTCCATAGATAGTCAGTTCCGCGAAGACCCCGGAAACACGAGCGCCACCAATTTCACCATGAATTTGACAGAAAGCATTGAAAATGTGATTTCAATGAAACTGTATTCGGTGCAAATCCCCTATACCTGGTACACCATTAACGAAACTTTTGGAAGCAATTTTTTTTACATCAAGGGAAATAGTCCGGGTATTAATAATGGCGACCACGATGTAAAGGTGGAAATTCGCTCGGGAACATATACCGGAGATGATATTGTGACCGCAATCAATAATCAATTTACATTTTTAAAAGGAGTCAGAAATGATTCCGAAATCAAGTACAACTCTCTTTATAGCAGTGTGGTTGATTTGAGTATGGGCGAAACCAAAATTTCGTATCAATTAGGCGCAAAAGATTCTAAAATCGTGTTTGAATTTGATTTAAAGAAAAAATACAACGAAACCGATTACCAGCTTTATTTTCCGATCTGGTCTACGCCAGATGTTTCTGGTTCTGATAAAAGTCTAACAATTCCAAGTTTTTTGGGTTACCGACAGACAAATTATTATCCATATGTGGCGTATTCGCAGAAAAATGTATTACCACTCATTGGAGATATTGAATCCGCAAATGCAACTTTGTACACGGTAAATAGAGGGTCCAACGATATCTCTGCAAACAATTACTTTACAATATATCAGTATTCTGGAACAGACCAGTTTAATATTACGAGTTCCACTATTATAAACCATATACCAATCGCGCTTTCGCTTGCAAGTGGAACATACAGCAGAAACGCGATATATGAGAATATTGTCAGTCAAATGGCTACAAACACGTATTTAGACCAGAATTGGTCTTATTTCCGACGCGTCAACAATACAAGTGTGGATCTATTCAATTCTCATTTTGAAATTGCGGTCAAACTCAACCGCGTAGAAAATTCGCAAACTGACAATTCCAAGTTGGCAATCGTTTTTCCATCGGAAACCAGCATTGGTGGAAAACACATCTGGACGGGAACGGATTCGTGTTTTGTTTTTAAGAATACTGACATAATTGAATTGAATGAGGTTGTCTCGGAAAAAGAGACGCTGTTAACCAATTATATCATTGGGTCGGGACTAAATGCAGCAACCATAAAAATAGAGTGTACTAAGGCAAATTACAATGTAATTGAAAATACGCGGATTGCAACGGTTCCCGCGTCCGCGGGCAATGGGTTTCCAAACGGTTATTTGTTCACCAGTTATATTGACGCCGTAAATAGCGCGTTGATTGCGATGAATGCAACGACCATTGTACCAAGTTATAAACCCGACGGCGAATTCAATATTAATACCGGTTCTTCCACCTACAATACGGGGTTATCCATTTTTGGAGATTATGCCAAATTTCAAATTGACATTGCGCGCGAATTTAATCAGACAACCTATATCGTGGATATGTCGTCGTGTTTTTTGAGTCAAAGTCCATTTTTCTTTGATTCCACCATTGATAATCTCACGGATTCCAGTTTCACGCTGGTGAAACCATTCAGTTCGGCACCGTCAATCACCGTCAGCAATACAAATAACAAAATTGTCTTGATACCCAAACAAACGGATGGACCCAATGGAAACGGATACGGCAACCAAAATAGTCCAATCATTGAATTGTTTTTCACGGAAGCGAATTATGGTGTATTGGACGATTTGATAAGAGGCATAAATACGGATTTTATCCGATTTACGGATTCGGACGGTTACCAAATTATGAATGCAAGCAACATTTTGTTTTCAAATTCAACCTTGTATCTTCAACTCAAAATAAGCAAAATTCTGACCGAAGTCAATTACAAGGTGTCGTTTATTGACAACAGTTCATACAATTCGTGGAATAATTATTTGTATATGGACCCTTCTTATGTTTTGGCAGATAATATGGATTTGGCAACTACACACGCCGAACTATTTGGCCGAAGCCCCGTGTTCAATAATATCATAACGCTGACACCACTTAATAATAAATTCGTTTTTAAACCCTATTTCAACGGCGTGGCCGATAGTGGAGGCGCAAATGATATTGTTTTTTCGCTGCCACTCGGTATAGACAACATTGAGGTTTACACGAGAGAAGGTTTGATTACCGCAATTCAAACATTGTTTGATGCAAGTGATTTGGCAAAAGGCAGTAAAATCACGCTTGTCAACGACGGCAATTTACAATATGCCAACATTCGGATGAATATTAACAAAACGTATTATGCAAGTGATTTCAAGCTCGTTTTTTACGATGCGGTCAGTTTTGTTTACTGCAATGTTGGCGTAACTCAAAATGCAACGTGGGACTCTACTCTTGGTTGGCTTCTCGGATTCCATTCTTTCACCGAGTATGCTTTGGGCGATTTTGCAAAAATAACAGAGTCTACCATTGTGAATGAAAATTATAAATACAACGTGTTTGAAAGTAAAATTTATAAATATACGTATTCATACAACGCACCCACTAAAAAAATTGCAGTGATTAGCGATGTCGTTTTGAACACCAATTTGTACAATTATTTCTTAATCGTCTTGGACGATTTTATCCAGAATCACGTCAATGCGGGACTAATTACCATCACTTCGTTAGAGAACGATGTTGCACTGCCTTCATATGCTTCGCGCGTTTCTTACCAGTGCGACCCAACAACGGGTCTTAAAACCGCGGTTTCTGCCACCAACAAATTGAATACTGACCTGACTTCCAAACAATTGTATGCGATGAACCAAATCATAGAGAACCGGCGAACCAAGACAAAAAGTTATGCTGCGGGACCGTATTTGAAAGACGTTTTTGCGCTGATTCCGATGAAGTTGACCGGTATGCAATTTGGCCAAACCTATATGGAATTCGGCGGCACGTTGCAGAACCAGGACCGCAAATATTATGGGCCAGTTCGTATCCAGAAATTATCAATTAAATTGATGAACGACAAGGGGCAAACCGTGGATTTGAACGGCGCAAACTTCTCTATTTGTCTTGTTTGCGAGATTTTGAATACAACTACAAAGTAAAATATATAAAACGATGGTGCTATATATACTTATTCAATATGTCATTAATCTACAATGCGTTCAGCTATATGTTTGGGTCAAAAAAAAAGGAGGAGGTTGTATTGTTGGAGCCGGTTATCAAATCCTCGTCTTATGACCGGGTTTTGGATTTATTTTACAATGTGAACCGCGGTACGGGCGATTTGGAGTTGCGAAATGCGTTGCGAAATTCTGCCCAAGAAAGTTTGATGTGCACTTTGAAAATCATCGCACACATCCGAAGTGTTCGCGGCGAACGCGATTTGGGCCGCCGGTTACTCGGATGGTTGCAGAAATACGACGAGCAACAGTTGATTGAGAATATGCCTCTATTTTTGAATAAATACGGGCGCTACGATGACCTGGTTTATTTGCCCCGCAAATCCAAAGCAATGCACGCCTACTTGAAACATTTGAGCGAACAATTGGTCGCCGACCTTGCCAATATGACTGTGGGCAAACCCGTTTCTTTTGCCGCCAAGTGGGTACCTTCCGAAACCAGTGCGGTCAATAAAGAAACTGCGATTACTTTCAGATTGGCCCGCACAATGAAGGTATCCATGTCCGATCTTAGAAAGAAGTACTTGACACCTCTGCGGACTTATATTGGCGTTCTGGAACAGAAAATGTGTGCGGGGGATTGGTCAAGCATTGATTATGCGTCCCTTTCGGCGGAGGCGTTTAAGCGCCACATCCGGGCATTTGAAGAAAACGACGGGGAACGGTTCGCGGAATATATGAAGTCTCGCGTTCCCAAGAATTTAACAACTTTGCCCCACGAAATTGTTGCACCCTATTTAAACGGCCAACCTTTGGACGAATCCATAGAAATTCAATGGAGAGAAACAGGATATAAGCTGAACAAGACCGTTGTTCTGGGGAATAAAACACTCATGGCAAATACACTCGGTCTACTTGCAGACCACATTATTACCATGGAATCAGTACCGAGGCTTGTAGAGATAACGGGTGAAACCGTGTTTGAAAAAGTGCAGAAAATTTTAAACGAAGGCGAAAACGAAGACGAAGGAGTTAACGACATTTGTACTGCTTTAAAACTCATATTTGATAATATGGGTGCAGAGAAACTCATTATTGTCAGTGACAAGCCTTTGAGCAAAGTTGACAGTTTATACAATCACGCAACGAAAGAAACGGTAGAGAAAATGTTTTTAGATGCTGGTTTGAAGATGCCCCAGATTGTGTTTTGGAACACGCGTAATGATTCGGTGCATTGCGATGATTCGGTACAGTTCGGCGAAACCTTTGGAATTACCACAGTGTCTGGATTTTCTCAAGATGTGTTGCAGTGCATTTTGCAGAATGAGTTGCCAACGCCACTCAATGTGATGATGAATGCATTGAGCAATGAAAAGTTTGACTATATCAAAGTAGGAGAACCTACGGTTCCCCTACGACCCCTCCCTTAAAAGGGAAGGTATAAGCGAAGCAAAAAAGGCGTATCCGTAGGTTCCCTATAAGCGAAGCAAAAAAGGCGTATCTGTTGGTTCCCTATAAGCGAAGCAAAAAAGGCGTATCTGTAGGTTCCCTATAAGGGAAGCAAAAAAGGCGTATCTGTAGGTTCCCTATAAGGGAAGCAAAAAAGGCGTATCTATATGTTATCTTTTAAGGGAAGGTTCAAAAGGAAACCGTAGGTTTCCTTTAAGGGAGGGGTCATAGGGGAACCGTAGGTTCCCTATAAGGGAAGGTTCAAAAGGAAACCGTAGGTTTCCTTTAAGGGAGGGGTCATAGGGGAACCGTAGGTTCCCTATAAGGGAAGGTTCAAAAGGAAACCGTAGGTTTCCTTTAAGGGAGGGGTCATAGGGGAACCGTAGGTTCCCTATAAGGAAACCGTAGGTTTCCTTTATTTATTCGTTGGAAAAGCCATTTAAACAGAGAAAACCTATATTTTTATAAAAATGGACATTATTATAAAAAAATTTCGCGGACTGTGCAATACCGCCTCGGATATCAACGAGCATTTACCAACTTTGTTCCGATACGCCAAACAGTGCAACAGCGCCATTGAATTGGGTGTGCGCGGTTGTATTTCGTCATGGGCAATTTCGGCGGGTCTTCTAGAGAATAAAAACGGCATTCGCAAACGTATGTTTATGAACGATTCGCGCGAGTGCCAGATTGGCGAATTCGTGGACGCTGTTGAGGGTTTGAACGTGGATGTCAAGTACGAGTGGAAAAACGATTTGGAACTGCAGTTTGCGCCCGACGAGACTTTTGATATGGTGTTCATTGATACCTGGCACGTTTACGGACAAATTCGCAGAGAATTGGAGAAATTCTCTGCTGTTTGCAATAAATACATCATAATGCACGACACCACCGTGGACGAAATAGATGGTGAGACCGTGCGCGAATATGGATACAATTACCAGCAGGCGTATGGTAAAGCAACCGAATTGGCAGCACAAACCGGAATCCCAAGAGAAGAGATTCTGAAGGGAATGTGGTTCGGAATCCAGGAATTCTTGGCACTCCATCCGGAGTGGTATATCAAGGACCGGTTTTTCAATAATAATGGTTTAATGATTCTAGCTAAAAGGTAGGCGTCGTATTCAGCGCGGTTATATAAACATTTATTGATTATGTAAGGCTTTGGTCTTACATAATTTACAATTGGACGTTCAACTTTTTTGCGAAGCTAGAAATTATCTGATTGTGCAGAAATAAGTATTTGATTTTCCTTTCAAAACCCTCATTTTGAGAGAAAAAACGTTTTCTCTCTACTTCTGTTTTTGAAAATGTTTTTACCAGGAACAAAAATGTTTTTGGAAATATATATTTTGGTTTTCACCATGTTGGATTTTGGTTTTCTTAATATACACTATTAAGTATTTGATTTTCTTTCAAACCCCCTCTTTTTGAGGGAAAAACGTTTTCTCTCTACTTCTGTTTTTAAAACCTTTGTACATTTAAATTGCCGACCCAAATGGTCGGCGCATAAATGAGCTTAGGTAACTGTCACTTTGCGACTGATAAAAACACCTTTTACCAAAGGCACTGCGTTTCGTATCCAATAAATCGCCAAAGGCGATTTCAGGCTATATAATCGGCGTTTTAAAAGTGCAAAGGTTTAAAAATGTTTTTACCAGGAACAAATTATATTTTTGAAAATATAATTTTAGGTTGAGCATCTTGAATAAATATTTTCCGCCCATATTATAAATGTCCATTGTGGCTTTGAAACGAAAAACGGAAGCGCGCTACAACAATTTAAGCGTAAACCAAAAACAATTCTCTATCAACGGCACGACTCGGAACCAGGGCTACATCGGCCAGACGTCTTTGTCTCGTTCTCTCATCCACACCCCGAGCAAGGGCGCTGTTTTGAAAGATTTTAACGGTCGTTACGCGAATCCAAACATCCAGGCGTCTGAAACAATTAGTTTAGAAGATAACACTGTAGTCAAACCATCCGTGTTGTCTTTTAAAGGAATGATGGCAAAGAGAGAGAGATGGATTAGTCGTCCTTATCCCTATGCCGTTGTGAAGCCGGACGCTGGCCGAAATGTGAATGACCAGACCGATTACATCACGCGACTCAAGAAGAAGACTCTCTCCGACATTGCAACGTATTGCCCTCCCGATATTGCCAAGACTACTGGCTTTGTTTTCAAGAAACAGTGCTCTACAGTCACGAAGACACTCACTGGTGCTCCTTTGTTCACTCCTGAGAATGTAGTGTGCAAGATTGCGAAACCGGAAAGCACATACACATCCATTTCGCAGACGCAGTACTTGGAGTCGTTGCAGAAAAAATGCGAGATGATGGACGATTACAAATTTGTCTCTGCGGTTAAGAGAACTCCCTTTTAAGAGAACTCGTCGTTCCCTTATGAACCCATACTAATAATAACAGCTAAAACACCATTTTTATAATTGAAAAAAAAGATTCAAAGAATCTTTTTTTTTTGTTTTTTAAAGGAAACCTACGGTTATTAAGGATTATGTCTTTGACTCTTCTCTTTAAAAGGAGGGTTCATAAGGCGTAAGCGTGCGAAGCACGCTGAATACCTTGGTTCCCTTAACTTACCTTACTCGTTGCAATGCCACGCGCACATCGTTCTCTACATTTTGCAAGTGGACCTTTTCCATTTCTCTGAAGTTTCCGTATTCTAAATCGGAGAGAACCCAATGAAACCCGTTGTTTTCTATGATTCCGTCCGCGATTCTTTTTGCTCGGTCAAAGTGAAAGTCCGATGTGACCACGTATATGTCCGAATACTTGTTCGGTTCCTTTTCCAGGATTTGGCGGAACATCGTGAAGTTCTCTGCCGTGTTGGTGGATTCCTCGTCCAAAATATAGTTCCACTGGGATTGAGAACCGTAGACGAACGGTACACTACTTGAGACGATTTTCTTCATTTTCTCTGCTTCTGACACTTTGTCGGCCATTTTGTTCTTGATTCCGCCACTGAATCCCCACACGATGTTTTGATTGTCCAGTATAGTCGTAAGCTGGACCGCGGTCTGAATGCGGTCGTTAAGCAAGTAGGCGACGTGGCACCCGAGCACGATAATTAAAATGTTCATTTTGATGATTTGTTTATAATGTTTTTATGTCTCTCTGCAGAGAAATGGAAAAAGAGTTCAATTTTAAGAGAACCTACGGTTCCCTTATGAACCCTCCCTGTAGGGAAACCTACGGTTATTCAGCGTGCGAAGCACGCTTACGCCCTACGACCCCTTCCCTTTTAAAAAGATAAATTATAAGAAAAAGGAGGGGTCATACAGCCGTCAGGTTGCACCTTTGGGGAACGTAGTTCCCCTAAAATTGAAGTCTAAATTGATTGATTGTAAAAAAGTATAATAACAAATAATCAATTAATGCAATGGATAAGGAGAAATGTCCGAAAGAATGTCCGAAAGAATGTCCAAAAGAAGATCTGGGTAAAGAATTTCTGGACTCTCTCAACGAAAAAGAGAGAATGGCCTATCACATTGCAAAAAGCCATTTGGGCACAATGTTCTCTCTAGAAAAAAGCAATGCGTTTTTGGAATGGGCTAAGGAACGCGATGCTAAGGAAGCATAAATAAAATATCATATGGTTTAGTAAAAAATCATTAAACCATAGTCCTTAAAAATAAAACAGAATAAGGGAAGGGGGTCGTAGGGGGAAAGGGCCTAAGCATCCTACGGATGCAAGCGCCCGACGGTCGGCGCCCTTTGTGCGCCTTAACCGTAGGTTTCTCCTACTATAATATAAAATGTTTTGGCAAATTATGCTTTTTTATGCTTTGTTGTCTTGTTTGATTATGCCTTTGGTTTTTGAGCGCATCAATGGTTCTGCAGGTCTGGGTCAGGGATATGTAGCCGGCACAGTACTTTCTCTCATCCTTTGGTTCACGGTTGGGAAAAAATATGCTTCAGCTTAGGTCGCCTTCATATTTAATTGTTGCTGTTTTTTAAACATCTGGTACGCCGATATCGGTTCGTCTTCAGGCATTTCCACAATTTCCAAGTCGTCAAAGAAATCAATCACTTTATTAACTGGTTTTGCACCAAACATCAGTTCATTGACCGCCTCTATTTTTTTATTCACGGGTTTCTGCGTAATGTTAAACTCGCACATTTTCCCGACCCGAACGAATTTATTGGAGAACTTGGGTTCTTCTGCCCTCTTTACGAGTTTTGCTTTTGTCTTTGTTTCTTTTGTGAATCTGGTTGAACCATTTGGTTCTTTGGTCGTTGCATCGGTCTTCGTTGCATCGGTCTTCGTTGCATCGGTCTTCGTTACTTCCGACCTATAATCTTTGAGTGCAGCAAATACATCTTTGGAATCCGACTGGATATTCACGCACTTCGTGATATCATTCACTTTCATTTTCTTGGACTTGAGAGAATCCTCTTCTCTCTGCAAAACATCCAATATTTGATTGCGCGGTCTCTTCTCTACATCAATGAAGAAATCCTTGCACCGAAACATCACAACATACCGGGTCGCCACTTGCTGCAGAATCTTGTAAGGGATGATTTGCTCGTCGCTATAGTAGTGGTACGACAACAAGTATGGATTGAAATACATCATCACGTTTCCGCGCGGAGTATTTTCAATGAGGATGCGCGACTTCCATTGTTTCTCCATTTCGTTTTCTGGACTGACGAAAATCTCTTTTCTCTTATCAAAATCGTAGAGAACCGGGTCTATGTTGGAATTCTCATCGGGGGTCTCCGTATTGTAGAACTTGGCATACTTCTTACACGACTTGTCATATTGGGTCTCTACATAGGGTAGTACTAAGAGTTTTGTTGGCGGTTTATTATTGAATGACTTGATATACTGGATAATAAAAAAAATATAGTTTACTATTAATTTTCCAATGATGTAAAAGGGGCTTCGTGGAAAGTTCATTTAAAAATATAAGCAACTATTGTTTATATTTTTTTATCTATTTCTTTCTTGTATTTTTGCAGATGAAATCGTAGACGGTTGGAACACGGGTTTCTTCTTTTTCTTTTTCTTTTTCAATTTCAATTTGAGAACAATAGAGAGCCCGGTCTTTTTTAATTTTGTTAAGCTTCTCTAATAAATACGTAAGCATTTATTAAATATTTATTCAATATTTTTATATACTATTTAAATTTAATAATAAACCACTGCCTTTCTTGGAATTTGTTTGGGATACCTTTGGTAAAGCTTTTGCTGAAGCTTTTGCTGAAGAAGCTTTTGCTGAAGCATTTGCTGAAGCTTTCGCCTTTGTTTGCTTAACAAGCATCTCTCTCCTGTATTCAAACAAATCTACCAATTCCTTCTCCATAAAGGGCACATCAATCAATTGGTAGTCCGCATTGTTGGGATGCAGACAAACCAGGCACAACCCCACCACCTTTTTCCCATACTTCTCTTCAATAATGGTTTTATACGTATTGAGTTGCAACGCATAGTGCCAAAAGTTGGTGTCTGGCAAATGCTGGACGCATTCTGTGGTCGCCGTGCTTCCATACGCATTTTCCTTGATTATTTCCTTGCACCTTTTCCAGTCATATATGAGGAGCGTTCCGTCTGGATTCTCGTAAATCATATCCACTGAACCTGCAATCTTCAGTTCCTCGTGGTAAATGGTCCATTCTGTCCTATACGCGTGTAGATGGGGGTTTTCTCTAAGAAAATTCTGGAAATAGCGGTATTCAATGCTGTCGTTGGACACGACCATCTGGTTGTAATAGCACTCAATGTCGTAGTGCATATTGGTTCCGGCAGAAGACGCTCCGTCGCGGTTGGCGTTCCACATATCCATGATTTGTTCGGCGGTCATCTGGTAGTACTTGTATTCGGGGTCGGTCTTGTGCTTTTTACTGTTGATGATTTGCTTGATGATTTTGTCGGCGTCAAATTTGGGGAAATGGTGGTGGTTCCAAGTTGTGACCGACATAAATGTTCTGTCGCCGTGGACCGTGTAGACGTGGGTTGGTTCATCAAACTGGATGAAAGCGTCGCGGGGATGGGCGTTTTTCTTAGCAAGATAATCAATGGACATTTTGATAAATTATATATTCTTTTGTATACTTCTCTGTAATTGGTTTATTAAATCAATTTTAAGAGAACCTACGGATTTCGCTTCGCTTCTCTTATGCCCCCTCCTTTTTACAGAGAGCTTTGAAACTACATTATCAATAAAATAAGTTAAAGAAAAAATCTTGTATTATATTGTGTAATAGGATAAACGAACACCTATTACCAACTTGCTCCTTTAGCTCAGTGGCAGAGCATTGCACTTGTAATGCAAAGGTCTTGGGTTCAATCCCCAAAGGGAGCTAAGGGAACCTACGGTTCCCCAACGTGTTAAATAATATAAAAAATTATATTATTTGTCAAATAAAAATAAATGTTCTATTGTTTTTAGACCCCTTGAGGGGGTCATAGGGGGGCTTAGCCCTCCTAGTCGAACTCGTACTCCACGATATTCTTCACATTCTTTTTCAGCTTCTCAAACATCAATGTGCCAAATTTGCGATATTTGTTTTCGTCGTTCATGGATGTGCCGAGCACTTTTCTCAGCAGTATCATTTTTTGTTTCTGCACCTCTTCGGTCTCTACATTGAATTCAGGTTTGGACCTTTCCCACGACCGATACGCCTTCATAAATCGGTTGGATAAAATGTCAAACATCGCATTCATTGATATTTGGGGGAATTCGTGCCACGAGGCTTCTTTGTAAACATAAAACGCATTCTTGTGGGAGAACGCAGTGATGGGCAATTCCAAACCGTCAAACAGGGCAAAGACCCCATCCACAATATTGCCTTCAAACACCGCTTCTAAATGTCTTGGCTGGACGACCAGCATCTTCATCATTTGCAGGTAATCTATGGTTGGGAAATGGTGGTTGTTTAAGTACTCAATGACATTGATTTTGCTTTTCTCTCTTTTGACAAATTTGCGAAGTTCTTCCACTTCCTTTTCCAAGTGCTGATTTCGCACCATCAGATGTTTTACAATTTCGTACATTAGTCGCGGTGTAGGAATGGGGTCGTCCGTCAAATCAATGTTCTCTTTGAGTTCTTCTTTTTTTTTATCAACAAATTCGCAACAAACCACGTGTTCGTCGTGCTGTTTTTTATATTTGAAGCCAGTTTCGCAAAACTCGCAAGTATACTTCATTATATTAGGGTTGTTTATTAATTTAAGTGGTTTGAATAATTTAAGTGGATTGAATTGATTTATTTTCAATTTTAAGTAGGGAAACCTACGGTTTCCCCTACGACCCCTTCCCTTAATGAAATTTTGTTTTTACCATTTATTATTGATAGGTTCTCACATTAAGGGAAGGGGTCGTAGGGCGTAACTCCTTATAGGGCGGAATAACCGTAGGTTTCCCTACTTATTATATAAATGCCTTCTCTCATATTTAGTAAATCGTCTCAGGGCACTGTCCACAAATTTGCAAAGGTTCCAGTGAATGTTGTTCCAGCGATTATTGTTCAAGGTCTCTCTTACAGCATGATTGACCGGTTGGTTAATTCCACCAAGTGTGGTAAATGCAAGGGTGCAAAATAATTTTTATAGTAAGTATATACCAACGATGTTTGAGAACTTTTCAAAATTTTTTGCCAACAAGAAAAACCTGCATATTTTCATTGCCGCTTTAGTTATACTTACCGGAATTTTCTTTTTGAAGAGAGCCGGATTGTATGAGGGAATGGAGAACCAAGGTGCTTCAGACGCTACCGCTAGCGCAGGCGTAGCCGCAGTAGACACTATTAAAAAAGGTCCAAGCTCGGTGAAAGCAACACCAATTAGTTAAATGAGGGGCATAACTTTTGTATCTTAATAATATAAATGAGTAGTTATTATTACGATGTTTTGGAACCCAGTGTGCAACAACAGGGAAGCCATATGGTTATGAAGGGCGTCAGCAAAACCTTGAAAGAGAAAATTGTGAATATTGATAGCAAGTACCGACCCAACTACGAGTACACTTCGTATGCTTCTGTCAATATGGTTTTTGGAGAGAAACTCTCTGAGGTCCGTTCAATGGAGGTCGTATCTATTGATCTCCCCATCACTTTCTACAACATTTATGCCAACAACGATTGTCTGCAAAACGGCAACAACTATCTGCGAATCAAGAACGGCGGTACAGCCAAGATTCTTACATTGACGCCCAACTATTACTCATCGCCAAGTTTGTTGGCAACAGAGATAAACACTCAACTCCAAAATTTGAGTTTGGCGACCGACATCTCTTATAGCATTGTAAACAACAAATCTTTGTTTAAATCCAAGGTTTCCGCGTATTCTCTCGCGACCAATGTGGATATGTGCGGAAATGTCTATGAAATGAATACCCAAAACAATCTTGGATGGACACTGGGGTTTAGAGACACCTCCTACAATTTGACAACTTCCGGTCTCACTTCAGAATGCATTTTGAACCTGAAGAGCCCTAGACACGTGTTTTTAGCATTAAATGAGTTCTCTAACGGCAACTCCAATTCTTTTGTGTCGCCCTTAGAGAAAACAAATCAGAGCAAGAATATCATCGCCAAAATATCCATTCCTTCCACGGTCGCGTTCGGTGATACACTGTGCGTGAACAAGGCAAATGGATTGCTGGTTTCCGAGGTCCGAAAGTATTTAGAAAAGGTCAACATACAGAGAATGAATTTGCAATTGCTGGATGATGCGGGCAATGTGATTAATTTGAATGGCGCGGATTTCTCTGTGTGTCTCAGACTGGTCCACGAGTAGGGAACCGTAGGTTCCCCAAAGGCGTAGCCTAACGGCTATACGACCCCTCCCTTTAAAAGAAACCTACGGTTTCTCTTTGACTCTTCCCTTTAAAGAAACCTACGGTTCCCCTACGACCCCTCCCTTTAAAAGAAACCTCTACGACCCCTTCCCTTTAAAGAAACCTACGGTTAAGGCTGTCGGGCTTCGCTTTCGCCTTTTAATACCTTCTTTTTTCATGAGCAAATCCCTCATATATATATAATGGTCGGCGCAAGTATATTACCCGCTTGCTTCTACAACGGCGAGCTTTATTTTTTATTCGGCAAAGAGAACAGTCTTGCCGACACTCCCGGGTGGTCGGATTTCGGCGGAGGAGTTGACCCAGGTGAAACCATTTATGACACAGCATTGAGAGAAGGGGGCGAGGAGCTCACCGGGTTTTTGGGCGACGGGAAGCAAATCGGTTCTCTAATCAAACGGTCAGGCGGTGTCTACAAGATGCAGTACGAAACTTACCATATCCACCTATTCAATCTGGCATACAATAAAGATTTGGTGAAACATTACAACGACAATCACCAGTTCTTGTGGCAACGAATGAACAAGAAGTTTCTGACAAACACCAAACTGTTTGAGAAAATAGAGATAAAATGGTTCTCATTGAGAGAAATGAAAAAATGCAGAGAACAGTTCCGAAACTTTTACAGAAACGTGGTGGACCTCATTTTGAAAGAAGAGCCGAACATTCGCAAGTTCTTGATGAAAAAATCATCTACAAGAAAGCGAACACACTCTGTTCGTAAAACCCAAAAGAAAACGTCGGCATGGTTCTAGATTTATTTGACGGTATATTTAGTAAAGGAAACCGTAGGTTTCCTTTTGAACCTTCCCTTATAAAATATATTATTAGTATGGGATTATAAGGGAACACCGAAATCCCTTAATGCTAACCGCAAGTTAGCCTTATGAACCAATCCCTTAGTATGGGATTATAAGGGAATGCCGAAATCCCTTAATGCTAACCGTAAGTTAACCTTATGAACCATTCTCTTAGTATGGGATCATAAGGGAACGACGAGTTCCCTTATTTTATATGCATATACCATATATACATATAAATAATGTCATGGAAAAAATATGGAGGAACCAACAAACTAGACAAACTTAATAATATCAGTGTAAACACCATTGTGACCGACAAATTTACATTAAAGAATTTTTACGTTGGTGACTGGGATATTTGCGGTGGACTCCGAGCCAAAGATAATGCTTTTATGATGAGTGATTTGACAGTTGAAGGCGATATATACGGATTCGGCAATATCACCATTGATGGTGCAATGAATGTCTTTAATACAAATATCATCGGCAACATTTTTATCGCAGAGAACGCATTTATTAGAGAAAACCTATACATGGATTTGTCAAGTGGCACTGTTCTCCACGGCGAAAACAACCGGTTTGGATTTAATACGCTGACGCCTCAAGCCACCATGGATATTTCCGGCGATTTAGTTCGCACCATTGATATCCACACGACAACTGCAACCAATAAAAACGTGGTCGCAAGAAATGTCTTTAACCAAGGAATGACGGTGAATGTGGAGCCAACCCGCGCCTACATTGATTTTTACGTGGACACTTCTATGAACCTGGCAACAGAGAAGTTTGACGGTCGTCTAGTTTACGAACAGGGCGGAAATTTCACGATTGACGTTTCCAATATTGTCAAATTCAAACCCCGTGTCATTTTCTCTCAAGATTTGAGCAAGAATTTGGTGGCAGATGAGCGTATCATTATTTACGGAAACCCTTTGGCCGATGTGCCCTACATTCCAACCATATATGGCGACAACACATTTAAGACGGGGACCGCCGCCTACTTGGTCGCCGGCGACAATTCGTCCAACGCGTTTTTCCGTCTTGGCACAGAGAAGGGAACGGGAATGACTCTGGGCGGAGGATATTTCCCAAACAATAAAATCATGGGTGTGGTCGCGCTCATTGATAATTCAAACGTTAAATATCCCGCGATGAACATCATTTCCGGCAATTTGATAAACAATTTGAAAACCTCCATTGCCGTGAATAAATACAATGTCTCTACTGTGAACGGGGCAAATAAGTATGCAATGGATATCAACGGGCCGATAAAGTTGGCACACCAGGAGCTCATTGTCGCCGCCGACATTTCGTTCCAGGTCTACAGAACTGCTTTCTTTGGAAACACGGGGTACGCGGTCGGAAGTCCCGTCACAAATAATAACCCATTTACCCAATTCTTTTTGAAAACGGTGGACGGTGGATACACCTGGACGCAAACACGCATCGTGGATTCCGGTGGAAACCCGAACCCGAATAACTTGGAACTGACTGCACACTTTTTTAGTGCAATTTACACAATTGGTGCATCGGATATACTCATTGCCGGCGACAATCGTTTCTTTTTCCGTTCTACAAACGGGGGGCAAAGCTGGTCCAAAATTCCGTTTAAAAATGGTTTGAATGAATCCAACGATATTATCAACACTACGTCCATATTTTTATCAAATCAGGGATTGGCGAATGAGCGTATCATTGTAGGAACTGGTATTAATAGTGGAATTAGCAACGGCACGATTTTAAACAGTCCGACTGGCGAGTGGAACGTGAATGGAATACCCACCACTTATCTTTCAACCGGATTATCCGCGGTCAATTCAATTCATGGGTCCGGATTGGATACGGTAATTGTTGGCGCGGGCGGAATTGTCCCGTATCGGAGTTACTTGGGTGGGTTTGGAACACGCGTGGCAACCGGCTCTACATTCTACGATGTGAAAGTGTTTAATGACGGGTTGAAAAACCACGTGGTTGCGGTTGGTGCCAATGCAATTTGGTATGCGCACGATTTATCATGGAACGGGTCTGCATATACAGTTTCGTGGTCGCAAGTTGCGGTCTCCGGCACACTGCGATCTGTGCAAATGCTGGATGCATCCCGCGCAATTGCGGTGGGCGACGCGGGTCTCATTCTGTATTCGGTTGACGGGTTTTTAACTTGGTTTAATTCGGGAACGATAGATAACAATTCGTTGATATCTGGCGTCAATCTCTCTGCAATTAGCGCAGTCAATGCGAACGACTTTGTGGTTTCTGGTGTAATCCAGAATTATGGTACATCGGCAAGAACCAAGGTGTTCAACTTGTATGCGCCGTATTTCTTGAACCGGCCGAACAATCACGTGTTGGAGGCGTCTGGAAATATGGTATTATCGGGCGACCTGCAAATCAATGACGCTGGTCAGATTTTAACAACAAACAACACCAATTTCAACATTTTGCCCACGGTGGCGCAAGAAATCAATATTGGAAACACTGCGATCGGCGGAAACACCAATGTGAAAGCCAACTTGGATGTGACATTGAACATAACTGGTCATCAAAATATGTTGCTGTACGGGGACGCGTCATTCAATTCGCGCTTTTTTTTGGGCGGCGATGCTTCTCTCAACTCCAAATTGTATGTTGTGAAGGATGCTTCTCTCAACTCTCGTTTGTTTGTAGGAGGCGATGCTTCGCTCAATTCCAATCTATATGTTGTGAAAGATTCTTCGTTGAATGGTCGGTTGTTTGTAGGAGGCGATGCTTCGCTCAATTCCAAGCTTTATGTTGTGGGAGATGCTTCTTTGAACTCCAAATTGTTTGTCGGAGGCGATGCTTCGCTCAATTCCAAGCTTTATGTTGTGGGAGATGCTTCTTTGAACTCCAAATTGTTTGTAGGAGGCGATGCTTCGCTCAATTCCAAGCTTTATGTTGTGGGAGATGCTTCTTTGAACTCCAAATTGTTTGTAGGAGGCGATGCTTCGTTGAATTCCAATCTGTATGTTGTGAAGGATGCTTCTTTGAACTCGCGGTTGTTTGTAGGAGGCGATGCTTCGTTGAATTCCAATCTGTATGTTGTTGGGGATTCTTCTTTGAACTCGCGGTTGTTTGTAGGAGGAGATGTTTCTCTCAATTCCAATCTATATGTTGTGAAGGATGCATCTCTCAACTCGCGGTTGTTTGTAGGAGGTGATGTATCGCTTAATTCCAAGCTGTATGTTGTGGGCGATGCATCTCTCAACTCGCGGTTGTTTGTAGGCGGAGACGTTTCATTGAACTCTAAATTATTTGTCTTGGGCGATGCATCTCTCAACTCCAAAATGTATGTAGGCGGAGATGTTTCTTTAAACTCCAAGCTTTATGTGGTTGGTGATTCTTCTCTCAACTCCAAATTGTTTGTTGGTGGTGATGTTTCTTTGAACTCCAATCTGTATGTAGTAAAGGATTCTTCGCTGAATGGCAAGTTGTTTGTTGGCGGCGATGCATCACTTAATTCCAAGCTTTATGTGGTTGGTGATTCTTCTTTCAACTCCAAATTGTTTGTTGGTGGAGACGTTTCGTTGAACTCCAATCTGTATGTTGTTGGGGATGCTTCTCTCAATTCGCGAGTATTTGTAGGAGGTGACGTTTCTCTTAATTCCAAGCTTTATGTGGTGGGCGATGTTTCTCTCAATTCGCGAGTATTTGTTGGTGGCGACGTTTCATTGAACTCCAATTTATACGTGGTCGGAAAAACAATCATATCGGATTTGAGTGCACAGAACGCGGATTTTACTGGAATTGTGCGCGGCAACACATTTGATTCTAGACCCGGGTCTTCTCTCACCATTGGCGGAACAAATGCCGGAAATATAACCATTAAAACTTCTACGGGTTCCGCCAATACGTTGACACTTGGTGATGCTGGGTCAAACACCGTGATTTTAGGTAATTTAACTTTGCCCGGAAGTGTTACTTCTACCAATGTGAACAATCTTGAAATTAAAAACAAAACCATTTTACTCAATGACGAGGCGGTCGGTGTAAATGTTGGAAACTTCTGTGGAATACAAATCCGAGACGATGGTGTAGACAACAAGGGGTACTTTTTAACCAATGGTCGTTCCGATGGTTATTTGTTCAAAAGCACTCAAAGCACAAACCGTGTCAATTTGGACGTCAGCGGACTGTATTTGCCAAATGGGTTGACGCAAGGTTTTGTTGTTCTAAGACCGACTTCATCTGTGGTTGACATATCCTCGGACTATACCATTACAACGGGGCTCGTGAATATTGCAGACATCCAATTGTTAGACACCAGTTTGAACAGGCGTGTAGAGAGAGATGTTGGAAACACAACGGTCAATACGCAAACAGTGAGCACCAATTTATTGACGGGCGGGTTATATGTTGGCAAACCAGTAGATACATTTATTGCAAATTCGCAGATGGATATTTCGGGCAATGCAATTATATCCAAGCTTGGTTTAGGAACAAGTGCTGTAAATGCGAACTATACACTGGAAGTCAATAACAATGCGCGAATTGTCAATAATCTGGATGTCAGTGGTTCTCTCTCTGTGCAAACCAATATTAATAATTCTGGAATAATAATTCAGTGGTAGAGCGAATCTTATGAAACAATGTTTATCATATCTTCTTCTCAAAAAATAGACATGATAAAGAAGACATGATAAAGAAGACATGATAAAGAAAACATGATAAAGAAGACATGATAAATGAAACTTACATATATGTTATTTTTAAAGGGAGGGGGTTATAGGGGGAACCGTAGGTTCCCCTATCGTGGGTTCCCCCATTTTAATAAATATCTATTTTATAATATAAAATGTCAAATTGGGGAACAAATGGAAACGCAAACCGGATTAAAGATACCTATATAAAGGGGTTTTTGGATATTAGCGGTGGAACCTTGATTGTAGAAAAAACATCAAGTTTGCAGATTATGGCACATGACAGTGACCATCCAGTTCTTGAATTCAAGCCAGAATATTTTACCGTAAATACCACAAGTTCCATTGATATCAGTTATTCTTCTCTGGCAGTACTCGGTATTCTTGGTGTAAGTTTTGAAAGTAGTACTGCCGATATCACTGGAAGAATCAAATATATAACTGCCGGTACAAGTGGTGCACCGCCGAATGAAGTTTTTTATACTGAGATCGGTAATGACGACGAACGCAGTCAGTTGCAAGTATATGGACTCATTAAAGGACATTATGGTCTTGATGTGGATGGCGACGTTTCTTTTAACAATCGGTTTTTTGTTATGGGGGACTCGTCATTTAACGGTAACTTGTCTGTGGGCTCAGCCTTATCTGTCGGCTCAGCCTTGTCTGTGGGAGGCGATTTGTCATTGAACGGCAATTTGTATGTTGCAAAACGCAGCGTCTTTACTTTGGATGTGTCTATGAACCAAAATCTGGACATTGGCTCTGGTTCCAATTCCGTCTCTATCAACAAGGACATTTCTTCTGCATTTGCTTTGGATGTTAGCGGAACCACTCTGTTGAGAAACAATCTCTTTGTTTTGTCGGATGTTTCTTTCGGAACCAAATTGTTTGTTTCGGGTGATTCGTCTTTCAATGGAAATCTATCCGTTGGTCAAGATTTGTCTTTGAACGGGAATTTGTATGTGGTGAAACGATCGGTTTTTACAGCGGATGTCTCTATGAACGGGAATGTGAAACTTGGATCATCAGTTGCAGTAAACAAGGACATTTCTTCTGGTTTTGCTTTGGATGTCAGTGGAACCACCAATTTGAGAAACAATCTTTTTGTTTTGTCCGATGTTTCATTTGGAACAAAAATGTTTGTTTCGGGTGATTCTTCTTTGAATGGGAATCTATCTGTTGGTCAGGATTTGTCTTTGAACGGCAGTTTGTACGTGGTGAAACGATCTGTATTCACAGCGGATGTCTCTATGAATGGGAATGTGAAAGTTGGTTCTTCGGTTGCTGTTAACAAGGACATTTCTTCTGGTTTTGCTCTAGATGTCAGTGGAACCACCAATTTGAGAAACAATCTCTTTGTTTTGTCCGATGTTTCTTTCGGAACCAAAATGTTTGTTTCGGGTGATTCTTCTTTGAACGGGAATCTATCTGTTGGTCAGGATTTGTCTTTGAACGGCAGTTTGTACGTGGTGAAACGATCTGTATTCACAGCGGATGTGTCTATGAACGGAAACGTGAAACTTGGTTCTTCAGTCTCTATTAATAAAGACATTTCTTCTGCTTTTGCTTTGGATGTCAGTGGAATCACTAATTTAAGAAACAACCTTTTTGTTTTGTCCGATGTTTCATTCGGAACAAAATTATTTGTTTCGGGTGATTCGTCTTTCAATTCAAATCTATCTGTTGGTCAGGATTTGTCTTTGAACGGCAATTTATACGTTGTGAAACGAGCTTTGTTTACTGCGGATGTGTCTATGAATGGAAACGTGAAACTTGGTTCTTCAGTCTCTATTAATAAAGACATTTCTTCTGCTTTTGCTTTGGATGTCAGTGGAATCACTAATTTAAGAAACAACCTTTTTGTTTTGTCCGATGTTTCATTTGGAACAAAAATGTTTGTTTCGGGTGATTCTTCTTTCAATTCAAATCTATCCGTTGGCAACGATTTGTCTTTGAACGGCAATTTATACGTTGTGAAACGCGCTTTGTTCACAGCGGATGTCTCTATGAACGGAAACGTGAAACTTGGTTCTTCAGTCTCTATTAATAAAGACATTTCATCTGCTTTTGCTCTAGATGTCAGCGGAATCACTAATTTGAGAAACAACCTTTTTGTTTTGTCGGATGTTTCTTTCGGAACGAAATTGTTTGTTTCAGGTGATTCTTCTTTCAATTCAAATCTATCTGTTGGTCAGGATTTGTCTTTGAACGGCAATTTATACGTTGTGAAACGCGCTTTGTTCACAGCGGATGTCTCTATGAACGGAAACGTGAAACTTGGTTCTTCAGTCTCTATTAATAAAGACATTTCATCTGCTTTTGCTTTGGATGTAAGCGGAATTACCAATTTGAGAAACAACCTTTTTGTTTTGTCCGATGTTTCATTCGGAACAAAGTTGTTTGTTTCGGGCGATTCGTCTTTCAATACAAATCTATCTGTTGGTCAAGATTTGTCTTTGAATGGCAATTTATACGTTGTGAAACGAGCATTGTTCACAGCGGATGTTTCTATGAACGGAAATGTAAAACACGGTTCTTCTGTCTCTATTAACAAGGACATTTCATCTTCTTTTGCATTGGATGTCAGTGGTTTGACCGCTCTTAGAAACAGTTTGTATGTTGCATCGGATGTTTCTTTGGGAACAAATTTATTTGTTATTGGAGATTCGTCTTTTAATGGGAAATTATCGGTTGGCGGTGATTTGTCTTTGAACAGCAACTTATATGTGGTTAAACGAGCCGTATTCACAGGGGATGTGTCTATGAATGGAAATGTAAAACACGGGTCTTCAGTCTCTATTAACAAGGACATTTCATCTTCTTTTGCATTGGATGTCAGTGGTTTGACCGCTCTTAGAAACAGTTTGTATGTTGCATCGGATGTTTCTTTGGGAACAAATTTATTTGTTATTGGAGATT
>Ga0247722_10000238_pt1 | contig 35809 bp, 64 predicted proteins | sample MSEWelMarce3H_FC_FD_189094 | JGI IMG/M metagenome (GOLD analysis project Ga0247722, IMG submission 189094) | Subsurface sediment microbial communities from gas well in West Virginia, United States - MSEEL Well Study Marcellus 3H_FC | ecosystem: Environmental > Terrestrial > Deep subsurface >... | reverse complement strand
GCCTTATTTATGTTCATGTTGTCTTCTATTATACCAAACATTTATAGAGTTTTCCCAATTATTGAGATGCTCTACCTTCACCCTTTGGATTACGTCCAGCAGTAGTTGCTGATCCATCAGATTGGTTGTTTGTCCTTTCTGCATCTCTAGAACGATTACCATTTGCTCTTGAGTCTGCTGCCTGCCTTGGACTAAGTTCAAGTGGATCATCTCCATGCTCTGCTTGAGGTAGATCGAGAATTTCACGAGCCTCATTAGGTAGCATAATCTGATTCTTAACATATCTCTCAAGGATTTGAGACTGTGCAATCTCATCTGTAAGGGTAAGTTCGTTAAATTTAAACTGAAGAATATCTGTTTTTTCTTTAATAATTTTTGATATGATTTTTTCAAGATCCTGTTGTGCTGGGCGGGATACTTGCTCTTTAAAAGTTCTATCCTGGGCGAGGGCTGCCGCAATTGCGCCTGAATCAGACCCTCCAAGTTTAGAAATTGGAACCTGATGGGCAATCAAAATATCATCACGATTTTGCTTACGGTATTCTTTAAATGATCCATCTTGAATACCATTTTCAATTGGCTTCATCTCAAACTCAACCTTAGAGTGATCATTGTCTCCTGGAAGTGGAATATACAAAGTTCTATGAGATTGAGACTTTAGGCCAGTCTGTAAAAATCTAAACATCTTATCTTCAGCATCAGCAGATAGTTTGGCACCCTTAAGAGTAATTACATATCTTGGAACTGCCTTATTTTCAAAATAGTCAATATTATACTGAGAGGCAAGTTGATCACCAATAAGAGATGGAAGGGCTGCAATAATATCTGGCACTCCATAGTAAGTGTTTAGTGGTGAATAATCTTTAAAGTGAATAATCTCATTTGGGCGATTATCTGCAGTTAATGGATTTCTGTTTGTTGCTCCAAAATTACGGAAGTAAACAACCTTTGGCCCAATGATTTGAACATAGCCATCACGGATTCGTCGCACACGCATCGTTGTAGATGGTATGTGTCCAATATATCCAATTTCTCCAGTTACTGTTCGGCCAACTTCCATGTATCCATTACCAGTTGCTTGAAGATCTGTATAAATTTTTTCCATTGTTCGTGTAAAACTATCATCATCATTTAAGGATTCTAGCCAATCACGAATTTCTAGTTTTGCTCTTTCAATACGATTACGTGCACGACTTGTCGCACCTTTATCAGTATTATTTTCAAGACTCATCATTGTTCGATCTGTTACATCAAAACGATATCCAAGACCTACAACATTTTCTACCTTTGCATCAATTGCAGCATGATTAGCAAAAGATGTATCATAAAAATTAGCAAGTTCGTACAAGTTGTATGGTGGAGTAATTACATCAAATAGACCGTAACCATTACGATAGACCAAGCCTGGGTTAATTGCCTTAGAGCCAGAATCTTTAAGACCTTTTGGATCAGCATTGGCTGAACTTAAATATGAATCACTAAGTAGGTCAATGTTTGCATTAGTTGCCAGATATCCTTCTTGTGTTATTGCTTTATTTACTTGTCTTGTAATGCGACGCTTAAAATTATCTTCAAGTCCCGCAAGATTTTTTAATTCATCCCAAGACTTAATGAATGGATCACTATTTTTAAATTGGCTCTCAGGCTTTTCTGTTGTTCCAAGTCTTGCCTCTATGTAGTCGCTGTTACTCATCAAATGACTCTCTGCCTGCTTTGTTTAATGTTTGTTGTGCTGCATGCCATGCACCTAGATCGTTCATTGATGGAATAAGCCCTGCTTTCATACGATCCATTTGCTCTGTATGCTCTTCATCTGAAATACGAGTTAGGCCTGGAACAAAAACCGCTTCCCCATCTCCATCATCTCCAAAGTGTTTTGCTGCTGCCTTAAGTTCTGCAATTTTTGCTACGTCATTACGCATAGACTCAATATTGAGCACATTGCCTTCTCCGTCAGTAAACCATTTTCCAGTTGCTTTTTTATATACGTATAGTCCCCAGTTATACTTCTTTTCAATTACCTGTCTACGCACATTTCTGACAATGGGCTGACCAGTTTCGGGGTTTATTAAGGAATCCATAACCACCAGTATACCATATTAGATAGGTGTAACTATAAAACTAGACCACTCTAAGTCTTGATATATCCTAATTTTATCTGGAAGAAACGTCATTCCGTCCCCATCATCAACGATTATCTTGTTGGTTCCAATATATGTTTTATAAACATCTGATGGGTTGACACCATAAAGGCTGGAAGATGACAGTACCAGCATTCCTCCCCAACTAAAATTTTCATCCCAATACTGCCAATAAAGATCTGTCCCATCGTCATCCTTTACGTCTGCCCAAGGCCTTGTAAGTTGCTTTTGTATTTGCTGCAGACTATTTGCTTGATAATAAGATATATTATTAAATACTCCTGGACCATTAAGATTAATGCCACCAATAAAGTTATTAAAATCTAATGTATTGGCAAACCCTATTCCAAGAACAGACCATTCTTTGGTAGTTAATACTGGCTCTCTAACAATATTTCCATTTACATAATATGACAGACCATTAAATAATTCTCCTGTATTTTCATCAATAGCATAAACCCTTGCTCTTTTACCAGCACTGTCTATGGCCATAGTATAAAATTTTATTAAATTACCCTTATATTTTATTTCAAAGAACTGTGTTGGAGTAATTGTAAAGTTGTCAAGATCATATCTATACCACAGTTGTACTGCGCTTACTTGGTAGGCATCTGCTAGTTGCTTATTAATTGGAATGTTTATTCCTCGATCAACAGTTGAACTAAACTCTCCACGAACTTCAATTCCAGAATCCCTGGTCATATATAGATAAGGTGTACTTCCTTTATAAATACTAAATGGATTTTTAGACTTATAGTCGTAATATATTCCCGATTTTTTATAAGGAAACATGTCTATTCCAAATCTAGTTCCCACTGGATTAAAAGAATTGTTATTGAGTGCTTGAGATGTAAAACTTAACCTTCTTAAAGATATTGGCTTTGTCAATGTATTTCTTGAGGTAAACTCTAGATGAAAAACAATTCCTAACTTATTAAAATCAACTGTCTTTATTGGATAAATTATTGTTCCATCTACAACTTCAAATTTTGTATTTTGCCACTGAGGATATTCAGCAATGTCGACAACTCTGCCTTCTTTTGCTTTCTCTGTTGTTGTGAAATAACTTGGAAGTGCATTTGCTCCTTCTTGAATATATTGAAAAGTTATATAACTTTTAATTTCAGAGTCTGCTGTATCATATTCATAGTATTTATTTGATTTTTGTGCTAGATCTTCATAATCATTAAATCCAGAATATAGGAAATTATCTAGTTCTGAGTATGGTCTTTGTATTGGACTTAGATATTCACTATAAAGGTTTGCATATGTCCAATCCTCAGTTACCGACTCTTTTTCTAATAGTTTTGATGGTGCTGGATAACCAATGTTAAATTGTAAAAAGTCTAAATCGTAGTATTCATTTCCAACATCATTTTTTACATATTGTGCAAAATAAGAAAGTGGTAGGTAATCTTCCCAGTAAGAGGAAACACCAATATCTAATAAAAATTTACCATACGCTATTGTTGGCAAAAGTGTATAACTTGCAGTATGTGCTAGAAGTTCTGCTGCATCTTGTATTTTGACAATACCGTTTATATTAAAGTGATCTTCAATAGTTACTAAGTTTAAACTAGAGCAAACTCCAACTGAGTAAATTTTTCCAAAAAATGTATTGCTTGCTGTTTCATCGCCACCAACATACATTTTTAAACCATTTAAATTTCCAAAAAATGCAGCAACATTTCCACCAAAAGTATTATTTAGGTCTTCAAATTTTATGCCAACAGAAATCAATGTGTTTATTGAAAAATTGGGAGTTGAATAAATTGCTTCTTCTATTCCATTAAACTTTAAAGAATAATCTATTTTTGCACCATTTTTTTTAACTGTAAAAAAGTTACCTGTACGACTATTATATATTTTAAACAGTGTTTGAACTGAAGTATTTTCTGATGCTTTAAAGATACCATATAGTGCATGAACCTGATCATTTAAAATATCAAATCTTGGAAAATTTATATATGCTCCTTGATTAGCCCAGGAATCATTGGGCTTTAATGTTATAAACTTATTTTCCTCAGACTGAATAGCAAGGTTGTCATCATATAGACTTTGAAGTGTTTTTGAGTTGGTAAAGATTTCTGGTAAAGAATAAATTGGTAACTCCAGCGAGTTTTGATTTGTTACTAGATTGTCAAAAGTTCCTTGTTGCCATTCTGCAAAATCTGGATAAGAGTAGTTTGCTGTATAGTCTGCAAATGGGTAATCAATAAATGCAGAAGATCCTCCATAGGAAGAGTTAATTCCTTCTGGAGAAAGAACTCCTTGTCCATAAACCCATCTTCTTTTTGCAACTGTAATTGGTACTTGATAATGATATATTGCAACACAGTCGATCTCAATTGGTGTAACATTTTCTGTAGAATAAAAGCCAAGCCAATCTTGAGACTTGCCATTTTCATTTAAAACAGATGGCAGAATTAGGTCCTTTGTACTAAAACTTATACTAATAACTTGCTCACCATTTAATAAAACTGTTGCAGAATTTTTTAACACTCTAATATCAATTAGCATTGGTCTATACCATTCTCCAACAAAATGAGATCTAAAGGTATTTCCAATTTTTAATGTTAAGAATCCGCTTTCGACATATAGCCCATCTGTAGATGAAATAGGTCCAAATATTCTTGAAGGGGTAGCAGAATCAGAATTAATTCTTGCCCAAAACTCTACAGTGTAATCTTTATATCTACCTGCTTCATTTAAAAATCCTTGTCCTGGAATAATTAATGATGGCAAGTTATTTTGGTTGGGCCTTAGTTTTGTAACACCAGACGCTCCATAAACTAATGGAATTGTTGTGTTTCTTGCAACTAAACTATTTTTATTTACTAGGTAATATCCAGATCTATCAGATAGACCATATGCTTTTGCCTCTAAGCCATGTGTTTGTGTTAAGGCTATGCTTGAAGGAATAAGTTGGCTGCTAACGCCTAAAGATGTTGCGTTAAATTCTTCAGACCATTGGCCAGCGGTAATTCCATTAAATAAAATTTGATAATCACTTGAAGAAGCACCACCTGTCAATGTGCTAAATTTAATAAATATTCTAAAATTTGCATTTTCATCAGGAACATCAAAAGTAGCAGATATCAAAGACCAGTTTGCATATACTGGATTTAAGAATGTCTCAAACTTTCTAACAAGTTGCGAAGAAGTTGTATCTGTATATTCTATGCCTATTGAAATTGAATCAACATACACACTATTTAGATAAAAGTATGTGCCTACAGAAATAGTTCCAAGGTCTACGTCTAGATCACTAAAATTTTTAAGGTCTGGACTCCATGCAATTACTTCTTCTCCATCAATCGTTGGAACATTTGCAGAAATAGATGATGTATAACTATCTTGAAAAGGTGCATCTGATGGTGTTGATACTAGAGTTGCTGCTCCACCAGTCTCATTCCAAAGTAATGATATATTTCTTTGTGCTTCTGTTATTAAACTTACATAGTCAGCCTGATCATCGAGTGCCCACAAAACCAGTGGGTGTTCTGAGAAAATCTTCTCTGCATATAAATTTGACGGGTTAGACATAATTCTCCTATACCCTTATTATAGCAGGCTAGAGACTAGTAAAACTTAATCTCACAAGCATCAGTTGAACAATATGATTCACCTTCAGCCTCAAGATTTTCTACACCATCATAGATAGCAGACCAATCAATCTTACCAATCTTACCTACATATGAGTTGTATTCTTCTCTTGATATTTCTGTATAAGGCTGCTGAGGATAAGTTTTATTGCCCATTGGAAGGAATGAAACTGCCTTCAACTGTCCTTCATACATATTTAGTGCTGGAGCAACAAACTTTTTTTCCTCTTCTTTGTCAAATGACAGAGTTACAGAAACACCGTTATCTGACCAGTACTTCTGAGCAGTTGCTGCTAGACCAATCTTCTCAAATAGGCTGACTTGCTTCTCTGCACGTTTGTGTCCAGATGCTACTGGGAAATATACTACTGATGTATTTGCTGATACAAGATCTGCTTCAATTTTATACCCCGCTGCTTTAAACAAATGAAGCATTGGATCAGTATTTCCAAAACGAATAGCACGAAGATAGAACTCTCCACCAGGACCCCAGTGAACTCCAGGGGTTGCACCAGAAAGAAGTGAAACAGATCCTGATGGCTTAACTGTTGTTACACGAACTGATTCACGAACGCATAGCCATTCTGAATATTGGTGATCGTAATGACGAATCTTGTTGTATCCTTCGTCCATCCATTCACGAGTTGTTGGAAGACCAAATGTATCTGCAAATGATGCAATACCTGTAAGAGATGTTCCAATACGACGGTTTCTTTGCATAATACCATTTGTCTGCTGCCAATGTGTAGGCATAAGAGTTACAGTCTTTCCATAAAGATAGGCAAACTTCAACGTCTTGAGAAAATCCTCCTTGGATTCATGACGATTAAGGTGCACCTCTACAAGTGTACATAATTCGTAACTTTCCAATGGCTGTTCCGCACAAGGGTTGAATCCCATAATACGAGTGTCCTTATAATCAGGAGCATCTGCAAGACGGCCATAGTCACGAGCAACATCAAGCCAGATAAAACCTGGTTCTCCATTGTCTGCAATTAAATCTACATAGTCTTCATATTTTGTTCCAACTGTTGCTGAAATAGAATTATTGCTCATCCATGCCCAACCTGGTTTTTCTGGATCATAGGAGTTGCGCTCTGGAAATACTTCTGGATTTTTAAGATTAATAAAACCATCATCTTCTGGTGTGCCAAGTGCAAGGGTAGCAGAACGACGAACATTTCCAGAAACAACGCATGTGCCAATAAGATTTACGATATCCACAATTGCACGACTATCAAGGACTTCTCCTGCTCTAGAGCCGATTACATTACGAATACGTGTATGGAGATCAATAAGTGGTGCTGGACCGCTTGCAACGCCTCCAAAGCCCTTAATAGGGGCACCTAGAGGACGGATAAGGTCATATGTAAACTCCTGAATAGGCTGGTTTGCACGAAGAAATGAATTAATAAGTAATCTAACAGACTCAACCCATCCTTCACGAGTATCTGGGATTTCATAAATAGATGCTGGCTCTGTTGGAGCATAAATAGACATTTGCTTGTCTTGTCCAAGGGTATCAAACCCTACACCAATACCTAACATTAATGCATCCATAACCCAAGCAAAAAGAGCGCCTGGATCATTGCGATCAATGTCACGAGTAGATACCATTGCACAGTTTTGAAGGGATGCTGAGTTACGCTTCTCCATAGTCATAGGAGTTCCAAATGCCCATAGACCACGACCTGGTGGAGTCCACTTTAATTCAAACATTCTTTGAAATGCTTCCTGAGCAGACTTCTGAGCCTTGTTATCATTCCATGGTAGACGGTTATCTTTAGCGTGGTTTTTTTGTACTGAGTACATACCTTCAATTACACGGCGACATACTTCGTGCCAGCGTTCTTTTGTTCCGTCTTCTTTAACACGAGAATATGTGCGAATAAATGTTACCTCTCCCAACGAGTTAGATCCTGCATCTGAGAATCCAAATGGTGCTGGAATGGTTTGATACTTATTTACAAATTCTTCTGATAGACGAAAAGAGAATACGCTTTCTGACATTTATTGTGTACCTTTCAAAGTAAAATTAGATAAGTACTTCGTAATTTGCGAAGTAGTACCTAAGTATAACATACTTTAAAAAGAAAAACACGCTCAATAAGAGCGTGTAAATCTTTACTTTAAGGTTAGTGCTTTGTTTTTTAGATAGCACCCATAAGCATAAGTGTTAGTTCGTCTTTTACACTTCCTGGACCACCAGCAACGGTCATATCAATATCTCCTGATACGGTTACTGTTCCAGTTAGTGTTGGTGCTGTTAATGTTAGTCCCGCAATTGTTGTAACGGTTGCACCTGAAGCAATTGATGTTGAACCAATTGTAGGGGCAGAATATCCTGCAAGTGTTGCCCAAGAAGTTGAAGTTCCATTTGTAGTAAGGTACTTACCTGAATTGCCAGACTGTGATGCAACTAGATCAGTTCCATCGTACTTTAGTGTCTTTCCTGAAGCAAGATTAATATGCTCTGATGAAGTCCAAGCGTCTGTAGAGTCTACCCAATTAAAAGTTTTATCTGTTAGACCTTTTAGTGTTATACCACCACCATCTGCAGTTGTATCAGAAGGGGTAGCCACATCACCAAGGACAACGTTCTTGTCTTCTACCACTAGGTTAGTTGAGTTAATATTTGTTGTTGTTCCATTTACGGTTAAGTTACCTGAAAGTGTTAAGTCTGTTCCAGATACCGCTCCAGTGAAGGTTGCTCCAGATAAGGCTGCTACGTTTTCTGCTAAAGCAAGAGTTCCTGTGCCATCTGGCAGTGTAATTGTTCTATCTGCAGTTGGTTCACCAGCCTGTAAAGTTGTTTCAAAATCATCTGCTGTTGTACCTTCAAAAATAATATTGTGTGGTGCAGGAAGATAAATACCATGTATTGTTGGTGTTTGTCCAGTTGCAGTGATTGTTGGTCCGTTAATTGTTGGAGTAGTTAAAGTCTTATTTGTAAGTGTTTCTGTTTTTGAAGCAGTTGATTTATCATCTAATTGTGTCTGAATTGCAGAAGTAACACCATTTAGGTATCCAATTTCTGTATCTGAAACATCTGCAACACGAGCCTGAATTGCTGTTGTATCTACTGCAATAGTTAGAGTGTTTGCTGCATCGTTATAAGTCTTTGTGATACCTGTACCCGCAGTTAGTGCAGAGTCAATTGCATCTTGTGAAAGTTCTGAAATATCAGATGTTAGGGCCACTGTGCCTGTTGCATCTGGGAAAGTGATAGTGCGATCTGCTGTAGGATCTGTTACAGCAAGTGTAGTCTCAAATGCATTTGCAGTTGCACCCTCAAATGTAATGCTTGAGCCAAAAGCAGGGTTTACTGTTGAACTAGCATCAATAAAGTAGTCAAGGTTTACCCAGTGATTTGTTCCATCACCAATTTTAAATTTATTTGTGTCGGTCTCGTATCCAATTTCACCTGCGTTGAGGATTGGGCCATTACCAGAGTTTGTTGAAACCCATTGAGCAGCAGTACCTCTGCGCTGTTGCATTCTTGTTGCCATTTATACTCTCCTCTTTCGTGGTGTCTTATAGTATTATATCAGATAATTAACTGAAATTATCTAGTGGGCTTCCGCCATCGTAACTGTTATTCCAATAGTCTGAATCATAGAATCCTGCAATTTCAGTTGATGTAAAAATTGAATCATAAAATCCTGCATCTTGGAATACTGAAACAATAAGTCCAGTTCCGTCAATGGCAGTATCGTGGATGTGTTGTCTAAGATCAGCGGTATCTGAAAATGTTGCAATCATAATCCAGTCAGCAGCATCGGTAGAATATACAGATAGATGGCGTGATACTGTATCAAACCATAACTGTCCATTTACTGGTGTTGAGGGTGCCGTTGATGCTGGTGCAGCAATTGCTCCCTTGCTATCTACATACAACTTTGTTGTTGCATGTGTGTTTTCGGTAGGAGTAGCAACTGTAACAGTTCCTCCAAAAGTACCGCCCTGAGTTACATCTAACCCGTGCTTTACCTTAAAATCTTTATTTACAGTTGCCACTTCTAGCCTCTTTTCCTAATTATGCTTCAATATAGGTCTTGCTTACCTTAACAGATGTATCTGCTGCTGCTGCGGTAACTTGAAGGAGAACATTGCCACCTGAGTAGACAGCATTTGTTGTTCCTAGTTCACCGTTGCTTTGTACATTAGCATACTCTGTTAGATAAACATTGTTGTCACCATCAATGGCAACAAGTACTTCAATTACCTCAATGTTGCCAGACTTCTTTAACTGAACTACATACTTAGCAGCAGAATATGTTGTTGCTGAGAATGTATCAACTGTTGTTGCTGAAGTTCCAGCAGTTGCTAGAGCAGAACCAACAAGGGCATCTGGTAGGGCAATGCTTGTTGCTGCTGCTGCACCAAGTGTTGGTGTAACAAAAGTTGGGCTAGTAGTAAATGCTACTGTTCCAGATCCTGCTTCATCGGTAAGTGCTGCTGCAAGGTTTGCAGAAGATGGTGTTGCAAGGAATGTGGCTACGCCAGTTCCAAGACCAGAAACATCATTTGCAATTCGTACTGTAAGTGTATTGCTTGCACCATCAATTGTCTTGTTTGTAAGAGTCTGTGTTGCTGCTGTTACTAGTGTACCGTTTAGGTAATAATCTTTGCCAGAAGCAAGATTAAGGTGTTCAGATGAGGTCCATGCATCAGTTGCATCTACCCATGAGAAAGTCTTGTCTGTAGCACCCTTGAGTGTAAGACCACCACCGTCAGCGCCTGCATCTGTTGGAGATGCTACTGAACCAAGTGTGAGGTTCTTATCATCAATTGTAATTTCTGTTGAGTTAATTGTAGTTGTTGTACCATTAACTGTTAGATCCCCTGAAAGAACCAAAGATGTACCAGTTGCAGCACCAATATTTGGTGTTACAAGTGTTGGGGTATCAGCAAAAACAAGTCCGCCAGTACCAGTCTCATCAGAGATTACTGAACGAAGTTCTGCTGAAGTAGTTGCTGCAAAAGCATCCAACTTGTTTGCTGTAAGAGCAACAGTACCTGTAGCATTTGGCAAAGTGATTGTTTGATCTGATGTAGGGTTTGTTACTGTAAGAGTTGTTTCGTGAGCATCTGCTGATGAACCTTCAAATACAATGCTTGAATCTGAAAGTGCAAGTCCTGAAACTACTGGGCTTGTAAGTGTCTTATTTGTAAGTGTCTGTGTATTTGTTGTACCAACTACCGCACCAGTTGCACCGTGTGCTTCTGTTGCACCTGTGTGAGTTGTAAGGTCTGAGCCAGTAGCCTTAGCATCTAACTGAGTCTGTATTGCTGATGTTACACCATCTACATAGTTAAGTTCTGTAGTTGAAAGTGTTGCGCCATCAAGAATGTTAAGTTCTGTTGATGATGCAGACATAACAACATCTTCATTAATCTTTGGTGATGTTAATGTCTTGTTTGTGAGTGTCTGTGTATTAGTTGTTCCAACTACTGCACCTGTTGCGCCATGGGCTTCTGTAAGGTTTGCATGTGTTGTAACATCTGAAGTAAGTGCTACTGTACCAGTTGCATCTGGAAGTGTGATTGTGCGGTCTGCTGTTGGGTCTGTTACTGCAAGAGTTGTTTCAAAAGAATTTGCTGTAGCGCCTTCAAACTCAATGCTTGAACCAAACACGCCAACTGCTGCTGGTGCTGACCACTCAACGCCGTATGTTGCGCTTGAGTTTGCTGTAAGTACTTGACCGTTTGTACCAATGCCTAAACGAGCAACTGCATCGTCTGCACTACCAACAATCAAATCACCTTTAGCGTCAACGACACCTGCTGTGATAATATTCTTTCCATTAACGGTTGCAGTTGTACCTTCAACTACTAATCCCGCTTTTACTCTAAAATCTTTTGTTACTGTTGCCATCTTTATATCTCCTTAGTTATGCCTTTAAACCAATACGCAAATAGCGCAAGGTTATCGGGGTTTGCCCACCCACTGGAACTACAGTTAGTGAAACTGTATCTCCTGCTCTAGACACGGAGATGGTGCCAATATTCCCATCATTGTCTACTGTTCCATATTCGCTAACATTTACATCTGTATTGTCAGGAACAATGGTTAATTCTGTGGCCCAGTATTTATTTGCGCCGCCAGAAGTCTTTTTAATTGAGACCATGTATTTTACTGATCTCCACTCACTTGCTAAAAAGTTATCAAAAATTGTTGAATTCTCAATGCCGTTAATTGTAACTTCATTGTTACCATCTGAACCAAGATCTGTAGATCTTGCAGAGGTGCTGTCAATCAAATCTTCATAGTTTGTTTGACTTGGACGGTCTCCAGTCTGAAAAAGAGACTTGATGCTTGCGATTGATAATTTAGCCATGCTTGAATTATATCACATATTTTAAAGTATATAGTTAGAGAAACCAATAACCTGTAATGGAATTGCTGGTACATTACCAATAGATGTTGGCACCTGTATGGCTGTAAACCTTATTCTAAATGGAAGAATTGAGTTTATATTTACTCCCCGATTTGGCTGAGTAATTTCTACATTTGGAAAAGAAACTCTTTCAATGTCTTTTGTAAAAACTGGGGCATTGTTATTTATAACAACTGTTGCCATTAGTTTGTAACATCCTCAAGGAGAGTAATCTTCCCTTGAGCAACTGTCCAAACAAGAGTGTTCTGTGGAAGACGTAATTCAATATCAAAAATATCATTTGTTCTTAATTGTGCAGTTTGTGCTGCAGTAAGGTTAACCTTAAATTCACCATCAGCGTCTTCTAGGTCTTGTGTTGGGGTAATTGAAAAAACTAAAGTTGCAACATCTGTAATTATCTGAGGCTCAACGGGGGTAGTAGGTCTTTTAAACTCCACCTCAATATCCCAGTCATCAATAGTTAAAGGCTGTTTAGCATCATCTGTTAGGTAAACTTTAAAAGAGGCTGTGTCGCCCTTTACGATTGTCCAATTAACGAATGGTGGCTTTTCTCCAATATCATATGTAGATGCTCCCTGACCTCTATAAGTTGCCATTATGCTAAACCTGCTTTCAGTGATCCCCAAGTGCCATTTCCTTTTGGCTGCCCAACTAGAAGTATCCCAGTTGAAGAATTTTTCTTTGCAACTACTGCTACTGCTCCAGATCCTGCTGTTGGCTGGGTAGCAGTAAGTCCTCCAGTAGTTCCAACATATAAAATATTTCCAACATTATAAGAATTTGTATTTACTCCAGAAAAAACTCCAGAGATAACAATAACGCCATCGTTTGTATTTGCAATTGCTGCTTGTGCTAAACCAACTACTGGAAATGTTGCAATATCTGTAGAAACGCTTTTTGCAACTGTAGGCTTGGATGTTCCAAAACCAGAAATATAAACTGGATCCCCTTTGGCAATTGCTGATCCACTAGTATTTGTAACTTCTAGGGTTTGATAAGGCAAACCAATTGTTGGTAATATTAATTCTAATTGTTCGGCTAATGACTGAATGTCCTCGTGTACATTAACCTGATCGGAAAGTACTGGGTATGGTAAATCATATATAGGTGTTATTCCTGTAGCCATAGTATTTCTATTATACCACTTTCAATTATAACAAATAGATAACAAAAACTTAAAAATATCAAAAAGTTGCTTTTTGGGGCAAAAACATGTTATACTTGGTAGTAACACCAGACAACTGGTGCTTTTGTTTCTAGGAGGTTTATTTTATGAGAAGAGACAAGATGGCTTGGATTGGAATCCTATCTTTAGTTGGATTGCTTGCACCTATAAGTAATTCTGCTAATGCTGTAACAAATACAACTGAAAATAATTTATTGAGTAATAAGTCCTTAACTACCCCTGCCGACCCTAAGTCGGCTTTTTTGGTTTCTAAGCCAAATAAAAAGGTAATTTTAGCAAAGTATACAAATGCTGTATCTTTAAGTGACTATGACTTAGTTCAAATGTTAAAGGCTGTAGGCTTTACTGGAAAGGGTCTGAAGACTGCTTGGGCTGTAGCAAAAGCAGAATCAAACGGAAGACCTTTTGCATTTAATGGAAATGCTAAGACTGGAGACAGTTCTTACGGGGTATTCCAAATAAATATGATCGGTGATCTAGGACCTGATCGTAGAGATAAGTTTAACCTAGATGCTAATGCTGAACTATTTAGTCCCGTGAAAAATGCACAAATTGTATTTCATATGACTCAGGGTGGAACAAATTGGAAGTCTTGGAAGCATGCCAAGCCTGCACAATACCAAAAATGGTTAAAGAAGTTCCCTAACCAATATAATTAAATAATATAAAAAATCCCCCCTTGGCTATATGCCTTGGGGGGTATTTTTTTATAAATTAAAACCTTAGAACGTAGACAACTCCATTGCCACCAGTGCCGCCACCGCCACCGCCGACACCAGAAATTTGCTGACCACCTGAGCCACCACCTGCGCCGATGCCGCCGCCACCACCTGGGGTTCCAGAAATACCGTTACCTGGCTGATAAACCTGAGCATCTTGTCCACCGCCGCCGCCAGATGCTGCTGTAACTCCTGTAATTGTGTAAACTGCAGCAGGACGAGTTCCACCAGTTCTACCGTTTGGGCCACCACCAGACTGATTATAGAATCCACCTGTTGATGATCCACTACCTGATCCTGATCCACCGCCACCAGTTGCTGTTATTCCAGCAAATACTGAAGATCCTCCTGATAGTGTTGCTGTTCCACCATTACCAACAGTTACAGGCATAGAACCAGTTAGCGCTACAAGTTTTTCTCCAATACCTGCGGCATTACCTGCTGTTCCTCCTTGTGGAGAACCTCCGCCACCGCCACCGATGACAACTGCATAAGCAAGACCAGATGCACTTGTGCCTGTGTATGTTCCAGTTGCGCTAATTGTATCAAGTGTTCCTGAAGCAGAACTTGTTAAAATATTTGCAACACGATCAATTGAAACAGCAATATTTGATCCTGTATTTGTCCACAAGATACACTTATCTACTGTCTGTGCAAGGTTTACAGTAACTGTTCCAGATGATGTTACTGCGCCAGCAATTCTTGTTCCATCATTTGAATAGAACTCAATTGTTGTGATTGTGCTAGAAACATTGGAAATCGTATAGACTCCAGGTGTCAAAGTAATGTTAGGCGTTTGAACAGTATTAGCACTTGGAACAGTTAGTCTGTTGTTAGTAAATACTGTTGCTGTTGTTGGTGTAGGAAATACATTAACGCCCATTACGAAATCTCCACTCCGCTGATGTGAAAGTCTACAGTGATTGCAGAAGCAAACGCCTTAATAGTCTTTGTTGTTGCTAAAACTTGCTTTAGGTCAATATATACTGTTGAGTTTGCTGGAACTGAAGAATCTTTTTGCAGTTCAATGTCATCTAGCAAGATAGTAAAAGTAGCAGCAGATGCTGCGTTATTACATACAGCGATATTTGTAATTACTGTAGTTGTTGAAGACGGCACCGTGTATAGTGTCGCACTTGATGTTGCTGCTGCTTGTCTAGCAAGAGCCTTGGTTAATGTAGCCATTAGTTACTACCTCCTAAGTAGATTGTGTTATTATTATACACCATATTTTATAGCAGTGCGCCCATAATTGTTAGAATTTCAACTTCTTCAAGTAACACTGTTGTTGCTATGTCAATTCCATTTGCCTGAACTGTACCAACACCTTTTGAAACAAGGTTTAGCGATACATCTGTGTCCCCACCTTGTACTGCAATAGAGGGGTTTCCTCCAGTTGCAGCGTTTGAAATTTTAATTTCATTTACCGCTGAGGTTACGGTATCCATGACAAGCAGTTCATTTCCATTGGCATCTGCAATAAAGCCAAGGTCTGCAAATTTTGGAGCAGTTAAAGTCTTGTTAGACAAAGTATTTGTACTTGTAGCAGTTACTTCTGGAGTAACCCACTCAAGTCCGCTAGTGGTTGCAGAATTTGCTGTAAGAACTCTTCCGTTTGAACCTACGCTTAAAACAGCCAATGTATCATTTGCTGAAGCAGATAAAAGATCGCCTTTTGCATTAAAACTAGTGGCCTGAATTGGAGTTGTTCCAGACAATGCTGTTATCTGAGATTGCAAGTTATTTATTGTATATGCAACTGAGGGATTAATAAGGTTTGCAGCATTTGTTTCTGCTGTATCAAAAGTATATGATCCGTAGTGATAGACTCTGAGGGCAGCCTGAATATCCGCCTGATCTGAAAGACTTGGTATTTTAGTAGGTACTAAAGTTCCTATTGATTCTGCTGCCATTTATTCACCTCATCAAAAATTATACCACAATATCACAAGACTATTGATATAAATAGATGTATGGTTACCTCTCCAGTCAAATTTGACCAAGTTCCATTAACCGACTTAACGGCATTAAAATTAACAACAAGATTGGTCCCCGATCCCGTAAGAGTTGGAATCTCTATGGATGATGCTATGGGGTTTGTGCTAACAATACTATATTGAACTGCAAAATTATTTGCTGTTAGGGGTGTTCCAGAAACTGTAACAATATTTGAGATTGGTATAGTTATGCTTGCCTCGCCACTAGTAAAAGTTGCAGAATGGCGCTTTGAATATAGAGTTGGATTTACTTTTAAAACCTCAATCCAAACATTTCCTCCAGGCTCAGAAACATACTGATATAGATATCCATAGTTTGCTCCTGGAGATGTATTAATATACAAATCATTTAATCTAATTGTTTGTCCAATTTCCACAGAATTTGGATCTCCTACACCAATAAATATCTGGCTTCCACGATCACCTTGTGGACCAATGTCAACTAAGACTTCAACAATTTCTGGTGGGCCAAGAACTGTAATATCATCATTACTCAATAGAACATCAGGCATTAAGCGGCACCAGTAATGTCATCTGTTACAGAAATCGTACCAGTCAAAAGAGTATAGATTTGAGTTCCATTATCAATTTGAACATCATAAACATATGAACCTTGAGCAAGCAATCTTCCACCTGTTGGTGTAATGGTACACGTTACTAGATCGTTTGCAGTATCAACTACAGCAGTAATTCCCTGTGCAGTAGAATATCTTGTAGCCCCTGAACCTCTTGCTGTTGCAATTGTAAAAATAGAACTATATCCTGTTAGTTCAAAAGAAGATCCGTCATTTGCATTTTTTGGACGGGCAACAAATTGAGCAGTGTCACCACGGTAATAACTAAAATTATAAGTACTTGGAAATGTCATCAATATCCTCCTGATCCATTATACCACTAAGAGACTGATATATACATGCCCTTTAGTATAATGGTACTTTCATTATCTGCTCTTGCCTGAATGACTGCACCTTCTGATCTAATTTTTGACAAGTCAACATATAGGGTTTGACTAACAGACATTTCATATGGATACTTATATTTAAGCATTCCTAGGTATCCAGTTGGAGATTCCACCTTTGGTATATATGTTCTAATCCATGCTTCTGTACTGTTTGTATCAGTAGTAAGGGCTATGTCATACCTAATGTCAACTCTAGCACCCACCTTTAATTGCTTAAAATTAATTCTCTGAGTAACTGAATTCCAAAGAGATACTGATCCTTCTGGAAGAAATTTCAAAATATTACTATCCATATCGTCATCCATTAAAATATTTACCCAACCATCATCTCCTCTTTCAGGACCTAGCAAGATTGGTTTTTTATTTTTATTCTGATAATATGCCCATCCTGGATATTGACCTGAAGGACTCTCATATCCTTCTCCCCCGCCTCTGCCAGGATCTCCTTTAGGTCCTTGTGGCCCAGGAATGCCATCTTTACCATCTTTGCCTGGAATACCTCTTTCGCCCCTTGGTCCTTCTGGTCCTGGTGGTCCTGCTGGACCTACTTCGCCTCGTTCACCCTGAATTCCTGGAACAGCAATATATTCAGTATTACTTAGTTCTTCACTTTTAGTTGACTTAATTGCTTCCGCATATTTTGTCTTTGGAGCATCCATATTTTTTGATATGGCCACGACTTATCTCTTTACTTTAAAAACAGTGCCATTAATCTTTATAATTGGCGGGAGTTTTGTATTTGTATCTTTAATTTTAATTATCATTTAAGATACTCCTCCCAAAGTATTTCTTGTAGTTGATGGGGACACGTCTCCAAGAACGCAGATTGTTCCAATTACTGGAGTCCATGTAATTGTTGAGGTACCGTCTGGAACTATTGCTTGAAGGTCAAAAGATAGTTCTGCAACTACAGACTTATATTTAGTTCCCCAGTTTTCAGTAACTGAAGCGGGAGCACTGACAGTAATAACAGAACCGTCTACAACAACATCTAATTCATCTAGAACGTCTGTAGTAGGATCATAGGCTGTGGCTGCAAAAGCCCAACCAACAGTATCAAATTCTGTAACTTCATCATTTTCAAGAAATGAAATTGTAAATGAAGCATAGTCTCCACGAACGACAGTCCATTGAATATTTGCTGGGGTTGCCCCAAATCGTTCTACTGTAGGTGAGCACATATCATTGATTATACCATAAAATAAGGCTAGACACCCAAGCGCAGTGGGGTGGGGGTAGCAACTTGGGTGCTAGCATTAAGATTATATCTTATTATTTAATTAAAACCAGGTTATTAATGATTTGTATAACAAAAAGTTACAATATTAAATTGTTACAAAAGAGTTATAAATGGTTATATACCTTATGTCCGTTTTATCCTAATAGTCCAGGGTATTGATAGTGTATACTTAAAATATATAAAGAAAAGAATATACTGTATAAAAGTTTTTAAGATATTAAGTATATATTATATATAGAAGAATTACTTAGAGTGATCTTTAATATGTTCAATCAAAAGATCAAACATCTTGTCAGTTTTTTCTTCTAATCTGGTAACAGAGTCTTTTAGCGATGATCCAGAATTCGGTTTAAGTTCGCTGAGATAATGTTTTACAAGCCATTTAATTCCAAAAGCAATTGAAGATACAATTGTAAGTATTGCGACGATTAGTGAAGCCCAGTCTTGTACGGTCATAAGAAGTATTATATCATTATTTAAGATAACAGTCTTAAAATTCGGCGGGATACAAAGCGAGCCGAAAATAGAGGTTATCAAACCCTCCTATAGACAATCTATGGGACACACTCCCAATAGTGTCTAAGAATGGCTCATATGCTCCATATAGGCTATAATGGTTTGTATGGATGAAGTTACTATTGGAGATTGGCTCAAACCTTCTACCCCCAGAGCCAGCAAAGATGTTATAGATAATCGTATGGCAATATGCACCAATTGTGAATTCTTTAAAAAGAATGGTGCCAGATGTAAGAAGTGTAATTGCTTTATGAAGTTAAAGACTGATCTATTAGATGCTCGTTGTCCTATTGGGAAATGGTGATTTTAGCCAGCAACCAGGAGATGGTTGTATCCCCTCGAAATTTTAACTATAACAAACCGTTATAAATATAAAACCTTAGTTTTCTGGTTTGTGAGCATCTGAGGTTTGGCAAGCACATCCATTACAGCATGTATCGCTAAATATCTGTGTCAGGTTTGTATGCTCATACTGGAATTCTGGATCCCAAGCATTCTCAAAGTTGTCTAGTATTCCCATAGGTAATATTATACCTTATTCCTATCCCCTGGAAAATCTGAAAAATTATAAAAAACCACTTTTACCAAAATCTGAATATTTTTCTGAGATGTACGATACACATAATAAAAAATAAAATAGCAAAAAAATAGTGAGCACGTATGCAACGCACCCACTAGATCTTTTAGGATTTATTTTGTACCTTGTAGGTAACCATTTATTCCTAGTAAATCGCAGGTAACTTTTACACGCTGATTTTCATGAAGTGTTGATTTGAACAATTCGATAAAATCAAAAACCTCTTGCTTAGACATGAGATTTATTTTGCGGGTGTTACCCTGCATAGTTGTTAGAGTAAGGTCTATCATTAGTTTTCACACTCACATTCTGAGGCAGATAGGTCAAAGTCGCAATATTGGCAACCTTGAAATTCAAAGTGTTCATCGCAATAAATTGCGGTTTGCATTTCTTCGCAACACAAGAATTGTTTTGTGCCACGCAAGAAAACGTTAGTTAAAGGAATATGTGAAAGAATAAGTGTAGGTGTACTCATTAGTTAGACACCTTCCACTTAGACCATGGAGAGAATGGGTTATCTAAATCAGCCCACCTTTCGATGTTTTGTTCACACACTTCGCAGAATGTGAATTGTTCCTCGAAACACATGTTAGATGTGTAAGAGATAGCGGACAGATGAGGTGTATGCACTTCGCATACTATTGTATTTAGTGAAGTCATTTTGGACTTCCTTTCTTTTAGGGGCTTACTTCTTTTTCAACCTTCTATATATAGAAGTATAACAGAGGGGTACGACATTTACTGACCAGTAATGCCACAAATCGGACATTTTGAAATGTGATGTAGGTCATGTGGATAACTCACGCTCAATTCTGGGTGTGATGTGCGTCATGTGGATAACTTTTCGCCCCGGCGCACTCGGGCGTGTCTAATCTTATGTGGTATAAATCACATACGACACGCCGTGTTTGGACTTGACTTTTTGATATTTTTATGCTATACTTCTCGTATAGAAAAAATAAAATAGCGTAATAAATCAGGTCAATGAGCCTAGCAAGTAAACCTAAAGTTTAGGGTGAGCCTAGCAAATAAGTGACCTATATCACAAGTCCCACGCTCCATATAGTGAGACTACCAACCAGTATACTGGACAGTACAAGATTTTTCTGTTACACTTACATAGTAAGAAAATAGATATTAGAAAAAAAGAAAGGGGTCAAATATGACTCACTCAATAAATAACTACTACTCAGAAATTCGTAGCGATATCGCTAAAGAATTTGGATTAGAAAGTGCAGGATATGCACCTAGTAATAATCCTCTCCCTATCCGTATCGCTCAGCGTATTGCTAACAAATATCCTAGCGATTACTCACAAGGTAGATTTTACTCTACCCCTAATCCTAAAGCGGTAGAAATCGCTAAGCGATATGTCGCTATCACTTCACTACTAAAGAAAGTTGGTACTAACTAATGGTACAAGTAAAACTAACCTCGTTCAATGGTAATGTAAAGCGTATGGAGTTTCCTACCGCATACCTTGCTAAAAATTACATAACTGCGCTACCTAGTGCGCTACCTAAATCAATCACCTTGCAAGTGTCTTGCGACGCTCTAGGTATCTCAGGACATATCAAAGGAGTCAAATAATGAGTACACTATATCCACTCGATTCCGTTTGCGGAAAAACAACTGCATATGTAGACGCATATGATATAAATCTAAATCCTCACGGCTCTATCTGTTGTGATAATTGCGAAAGCATAATGATTTGCCGTAAGGCATGGGACTTTCTTTATAAAGAGGTAAAGTAATGATAAGCATAAAACTTCAAGATGTACTTGCTACATGCCGTCAAATTCGTGGTAATGACCATGACTCAGGCACTCACTACTTGCTTGGATATTTATGGGCAAGCATGTCAGATAAAGAAAAGCAAAGAATTGCTACACTATTCACAAATGATTTATTGGAGCAGGAGAAAAATAAATGAGTAATTTTTATCAAACCTTTTTTGTAAGTGGCAATGCACTGCTCTGGTTTTCTTTTGTAACTTTCTTTTCAGGAATTTATTTATTCTTAAAAGAATGATCAAAAGTTAGCCCGGCCCATTTGTCAAATTAAAATGCGGCGTGTCGCAAAAAATCTTTTAAGATGACCATTATTTGACCAGTCCTACTTAAAAATGTGAGATTACTCACAAATCAAAATGTCCGTTTTATACCGATACTCATGAGTAAAATGTCAGACCCCCCTGTTACACTTGTATGTATACAAGGTTGAAAAAGAATTAGACCTTATTAACGAAAGGTGGCAAATATGTCCACACTATATCCTCTCCGCTCTGTATGCGGAAACACAACTTCATATGTAGATGCATATGACATAAACCTAAACCCTAATGGGTCTATCTGTTGCGATAATTGCAACTCAATCTTAATCTGCCGTAAGGCGTGGGATTTTCTCTACAAGAAAGGAGTCAAATAATGACTAAATATAATGTAACTGTTTCATATGTGTGTGAAGCAGATTCCGATATTGCTGCAATCTTTGCACTAAATCGTTCACTCTATCCACTTAACGAGGTTGAACTAGAAAAGTTTAACGCTGTTAAAGTTGAGGAGGTTTCAGAATGATAACTGTTAACTGTCGCTCATGTGATGAGCCTATCGAGTCAATGTGGCTTGATGTAAATGATATTGCAACATGTGTAGATTGTGGAGGAGAATAACATGGAAGATTTCTATAATGATTTGCTCAATGAGCAAGGTTCTTTCTTTATTGGTGATTTAGAATTTCTACCCTCAGATATTCTAAAAAATTGTGACCCAATTGCATACCGCTGCGGTCTTGCAGATTTTGAAAGTTACATGATGGAAAATGTAGAAATGGAGAATGCATAATGGAAAAAGATATTTTTGGATTTGAAAAAGCAATTCAATTAGAACATTTGACAAATGAACAAATTGAAACTTTAGAAAAGATTTTCAAAGACTACAAATAAATAGAACAAAAGTTGCAGAAATAAAAACTCTGCAATTTTTGGCCCGGCGCACTCGGGCGTGTCGTGATCAGTTTACGTGTGATGTAATTCACTCCCAGTTTACGGCGTGTCGATTTGACTTTTTGGGATTTGTGTGTTAGTATAGTTATATAAACAATTGAATAATGCCCTAAACAATGTGACCAACCTCACATTCAGAATGTCGGATATGTCCGAATTTGGATTTGAGAATATCAGTCCAAAATGCTATAATGGTAATATAAAGAAAAAGAAAGTGAGACAAACTTATGTCTGCAAATGTATACTCAGTCCAGTCCCTACTAGTGGGAAAAGAATATATCTCTAAAACCTTGCGTGGAAAAATCATAAGTGCAAGACCGCACCCTAAGCCAATTTGGTATGACGGTTGTGATACCTATCTTGTAGAGGTTGCACCTAATAGCGGTTGGGGCGCTTGGCGTAACACTTACCGCACCGTTGCAGTAAAGGTTGGTGAATAATGAGCGCAGTCGTTGATAAAACAGAATTCTATGAAATCATAGATGAGCAACACTTTTGTTGTGACTCAAGTCAATTCAAATACTATTGCATTGAACACTCAGAATTTATGGGTTGCTACTATTGTGGATTTGACTACGACAAGAATTGCGAGGAGCAACACTAATGGGAGAAATTGCGGGAATGTGGTTATGTGATAACTGCGAAACAATTGCCTATGTGTCGGTGGAATCAGATACAATATTAGTAACACAATGCGAATGCGTAATGTTATCTAGAACAACAAACAATAACTAACAAAGGACAGATAAAATGGTAAAAATCGAACACTCTCTCAAATTCATAACTGAAATTGATGAAACTCACCCAGTAGGAATTCGCTTGCTCTCACTACCTGATGAAATGCAAATCGTAATGCTAGAGTCAATGCTAAAAGAATTAGTTGCACCAAAACTTCAGCCAGTGCTTGACTTTCTTAATGAAGGCAATTCATATGCAACACTAAAGGTGGCAGAATAATGAAAGAATGCAAAGTAAATAACTGCACAAGCACAAGCATTGTATATTCGGGCACAGATGCATTTATGCTAGGTGGTATCCCTACTGAAACATATTGCTACTCTTGCGCTAATGCGTATAACCAAATCTCTGCAGATGTAGAAAGTATGGTAAAACTATAATGATGACTCGCAAAGACTATGTAGCCGTTGCAGAAATTTTGAATTCATTTCAAGATTTAATTGCAGACCAATTTACATTTGAAGATTTGGTAAATGATTTTGCAGATTTTTTTGCAAGCGATAATCCAAATTTTAAAATGGAAAAATTCACACACGCATGCGGTCTAACTAAATAAAATAAAAAAATCCTGAGCAAGATTTAAAACTGCTCAAAGTTAGCCCGGCGTGTCGTCCACAGGTTATCTACAGGCTATTAAGTGTGATTATAAACACATCGCCAGATCCCCGAAATACCTATTATGGGTTTGTGTTTGTCGGTGGCAGATGATAGGATATTTATATCAACTCAAGAAAGAAGGTAAGTCTATGAACCTAGACGAATTCAAGGCTCACGTAAAGACCCAACGTGAAGCAAGCAAGGCAGAAGCCTTGTCGGTACTATCTGCTAAGATTATTGTAAAGAAAGAAGGTAACTAATGGATACTTGTATTGGTTGTAATGAGAACGCAGTTAGCGTCACCGAACTATATTGCTACCCTTGCTATCTTGACCGAGAGGCAGAAGCGATGATAGAATATGCTAATACCCACCAACTATTTTTGACGAAAGAGGCTAAGTAATGGACTACTATGACGACTACTATGAAACTGATACGCCTACTGCCGTAGGTTGCTACTGCAAAATAAATTATCTATGCTCAGAATGTAAAGGAAGTTACAACTAATGGAATATAACTACTCACTAACTATCTCATATGACGGCAACCTTGTGTCTACCCTGCGAAGTGCAGACATGATTGAGGTTGTAGACGCTTGGTATAAGTGTGTCGATTGTGGAGACGCTAAAGAATATGCAACCTATAATATCAGTGACCCTTGGGGCAAAATGGTAACTAAGACTTTTTATCGTGACGGAAGGGTAGTAACTAAATGAGCGACCTAACCTATTGCGAAGAATGCTATGAGAACTTAGACTATGATATGTTTGATTCACGATTTGAACGGCCAGTTTGCCATGAGTGCGTATATGCACTAGACTTAATACCAGACCTACTAGAAGGAGCATACTAATATGGGAAGCGTAACTGCACTAGGAATTCAAGATACAGTGTTGGATTTGGAAACTCAGATTCTTTATCACCTCAAGGGTAATCACTATCCTCCAGTCCCCGCAGAAATGGTAGCGCCATGCATCGAGGCTATTGACGCATACTATGATGAGGACTATGACCGCATGATTGATATGCCAAAGGTTGGTGACTTTCAGATTCTCTATAAGGGAGATAAGCAAGCGCCTGCATGGGCTATTGTAGAGCAACACCACCTATCGTTCTGGCTACCTGACGGGGAGGATTAGAATGATTGATACAACTATTCCACACTCAAAATATTGCGATTGTAAAAAATGCATTGCTATGGAAGAAGAAATTTATGGGGAGACTAAATGACTGCTACAATGGAAACTATGAAATTCGTATACGCAGACCTACTAACGCCATCGCAACTAATGGAAGGCGACTTGATCAATATTGATAATGATATTGTAGAAGTGTTATCCGTTGTAGATGATGCAACAGGTGATAACTATGTAATCACTCATCGCAACGACTACGGCGAAGAAGAAGAAACTAATTGCACATTTGAAGACATGTTTAAACTTTATGTTTTTATAGACGAAGACGAATAGGTGGGGGCCCGGCGTTGTCGGGCGTGTCGCATGTGATACTACTCACATTAAGGCGATTTGATATTTTCTCACAAAACTGCTAAGATTATTATATGAAAAAAACACCAGAGGAATTACGCAGACTAATGGAACTTCGCCGTTCTAATGCTGCCTCTGCCGTGCCTTCTAAAAAAGTTTACTCTCGCAAGGGTAAGAAAAGTCAGTCCCTAATGCTAGAATTGAAAAAAGAAAGTGAGTAATTCGATGACCCAACTAAAACGCTCTAAAGATAGAAAGGTGGCTAACCTTGTTACACCTAATGGAAAGCAAGCAAGCATTGCGAATACCTTCGGACTACCCGCAGGAAAAAACTATTCATGTCCTGGCGCAACGACTGTCTGTGAGACTGTTTGCTATGCAGGCAAATTGGAAAAAATATTCCCAACCGTAAAAGTTAACCTACTTCATAATTGGAACCTACTTAAAGACGCAGACTATGAAACCATGGTCGCACTACTTAAAGAGATGATGATTGATTTTGTTAAAGATTGTGGAAAGAAAAATGCACCACAATTATTCCGTATCCACTGGGACGGGGATTTCTTTAATGATACATATGCGTATGCATGGAAGCAAATTATCATGGACTTTCGCCATGTACAATTCTGGGTATATACACGTGTTGAAAGTGCAGCGCTTATGCTAAAGGACCAGCCTAATCTCTCACTATATTATTCTACTGATAGTGAGAATAAGGCAATTGGTATTGGACTAAAAACTGAGCATGGAATCAAATTGGCATATCTTGCTAAAAACTTTGCAGAAGGTCAAGCAGACATGAAGGCCCTAACAAATAAACCAGGTGCTAAGTGTCCTGAAAACCTAAAAGCCATTCCACTTATTAGCAATGCAGGGTCCGCATGTGTATCGTGTTCACTGTGTGTATTCAATAAAGCGGATATTGTATTCTCTGCAACTAAGAAATAATATTGCATGAATACTTGGATGTGGATCTTACTATGGTTACTGATTCTATTTATGTATCAGTGACTTAGTAGGCCCGGCGCAAAAAAGTTAATTTGTCAAGTTACGACACGCCTTTAAGATGTGGGGTTTATCACACCCAGAACGATCCACAGGATTTGATATTTATTATATTTTTTGCTAGAATTATACTATAAGCAAAACCACCACGATAGAAAGGCAACAAAAAATGACACTACAAGGATATACTTACCAAATCGGTGACCTATTCACAACTAGCAAAACAGGTGTTACTGGTCGCATTACAGACTTTAGCCCTATAAATGCTAAACTAACTAGAGTTTCATTACGCTTGGCAAACGGCGCACACCGCTTTGCTATGGTAAAGACCTCTAAGTAATCTCAAAATATGAGATTATTCCCCAATAGATTTGTATTTCTGAGATTTATCGGATATACTAGAAATATAACCAACAATAGAAAAGGAAAAAAAATGACAGTAGCACAAGCACTATACAAGGTCGGCGACACTTACACATCACAGAAGTCAAAGGTCACAGGAACAATTACAGAAATCAAGCCAAACGCTAACGGCACAGTTCGTGTGAAGTTAGATGTTGCAGGTGCAACACGCTGGACAACTTGGAAGGCGTAAGCCTTTCATAGTCGCCAATGTACAGCGACTCTAAATAAGTGGCAGGAACGAACCTGAGCAAGTTCCAAAAAGGCTCATCACAAAAAGTCAGACCCACCCCCTATAATAGAAATATAACCCACCAAAGAAAAGAGAAAAACAGATGGCAACAAAAGGTAAAGCAATATCAGTAAAAATTGCAACAGTAAAGGTAATCAAAGCACTAGAAACTGCATTAGCAAAGTTAGAGTCAGATTACATATCACAGGAAGCCAACGAAGCAAAGTTCCAAAAGTTACAAGAAAAGTATAAGAAGGAACTTATTGCCTACGCAACCGCTAATATCAAGAAGGCAGAGAACTTCCGTACTTCTTATCGCTCATGGAATAATCAACTAAACATTGACTTTGACCTAACAGTATCAGAGTCAGAATTGCCTAAATCACCTGAGCGTGACTTTGAGCAAATTGCTACACACGAATATCGCAATCAGAAAGAGGAATTGTCAAACGCAATTCGTATTCTAAAGATGACAGATGAGGAAGTTGTAAATACTTCTACATACAATGCGGTGGCTCGCTACCTATAATTCCCAATAACGGGGATAACAATTCCTGAGCATGAAGTAAAACTGCTCACAATAATTCGCCAGGCTGATTAGGGCGATTATAGAAATACTATAGAGCACAGTTCACACCAACTGCAAGAGGTGTAAATTCCTGAGCATGAATCAAAAAGGCTCATTTTGCGCCCCGGCACATGTGATCAAGATCACGTCTCAATATTTAAGATAAGGCCTTTACGTATTGCATTTGTCAGTGGCCAATGCTAGAATTATAATATAACCTAACAGAAAGAGGCCCCCATGGACCAGACAGTAATAAATGCAACAACAGAATTCCTGCACACACAAATCGCAGCGCTGCAAGAAGTAATTGAAAAGAAGGATGAATACATCGTCCGACTACAGGCTGATAGTTCTCAGCAATCACAAGTAATACAGACAATGAATTCTGAGCGCTATAACCTAACTAATACAATCAAAGAATATGTAATTGAATCACTGGGCAATGGAGATATTAGTGCAACCGTAGCAGAGTCTTTATCTGAGATTTGCGACTTTGAACTAACTAAGACAGTTACAATTACTGCAACAGTTGAGTTTGAAGTTGAAATCGAAGTTCCATTTGATGTGGATGCAGATGAAGTTGCTAACACTCTTGAGTTTAGTGTTGACTCATTCGATTACTCAATTGATGATTTTAATGTTGACACTCGCTCAATTCAAGCAGAGGATAATATTTCATAGGGGGCTATGAAATAAGGACCTGCCACATGTCCTAAAACTGGGTAAGGGACCTGAGCATTGTCCATGTAAACGGCTCAATAAACCCGGCCCGCAAAACTTGATCTTGTCAAGCGACACGCCGTGTGAATTACGACACATTATAAAAATGTCCGAATTGCCCCATATCTAACTAGCCTGATTTGCTTTTGTCGGTGGCTAGGTGTATGATTAGATTAACAACAACAGAAAAGGAAAAACTCATGGCACATGACCTAGAAACACAAAACGGAAAAACATCTTTTGCATCTTTCCGTGAACCTGCATGGCATGGATTGGGTACCGTATTCACAGAGGAAAAAACAACATCAGAAATGCTATCACTAGCAAATCTTGACGGTTGGAATGTTCGTCTTGAGGATTTGGAAACCCCATCACATCTCACAAGCGACAAGGCATACCAATATGTCTTGCGTACCAATCCTACCGACAACACTCAAACCGATATTCTTGGTGTAGTTGGTGAGCGTTACCATGTTTTACAGAATGAGGATTTATTTTCATTCGGTGATAACATTCTTGACGGCGGTGGTCGTTGGGAAACTGCTGGCTCAATCAAGGGTGGGCGTGTTGTATTCGGTGCGCTTGCACTAGAGCGTGAAACAATCCTAGACCCTAACGGCGTAAGTGATAAGGTAAAAACTTATTTGCTTATCAACACATCACATGACGGCTCAATCGCTATTCAGGCAAGCATTACACCCGTTCGTGTAGTGTGCGCTAATACTCTCAACCTTGCTCTCGGTGGCGTAGGTCGTAAGAAAAACAAGGGTATCAAGCAATCATTCAAGATTCGCCACACACAAACTGCAAATGGTAAAGTGCAGATTGCTCGTGAGACTCTTGGTCTTGCTAATGCTTACATGGACGAATTTGATATCATGGCTAAGGCAATGATTGAGAAGGAAGTAAATGCGACTGATTTCAACAAAATCATTCTTGCTGCATATCCTAAGCCAGAAAAAGATTCTAAGGGTGCGGTAAAGAAGTGGGAAAATAAAGTTGATGTAATCAACGATATTTACACAGGTGAATTCAATGGCATGATTGCTGGCAATGCGTGGGGTGCTTTCAATGCACTTACTGAACGCCTTGACTGGTATCGCTCTGCTCGTGGTGGTTCTAACGAATCTATCCTTGCAAGTGCAAGTGGATTTGACCCTGCAATCAACGCAGAAAAAAATCGCTTACTAAAAATTGTGCAAGGCGTAATGTCTCTCGCATAATAAAAAATCCTGAGCATGATGTAAAACTGCTCACCATTTGGTTCCGTAGTTTAGTTGGTTAGAACGCTACCCTGTCACGGTAGAGGTCGTGGGTTCAAGTCCCATCGGAGCCGCCAAATTTATTTCACGATCTTGCGGGCCGGTCTCTATAACATTTTGTTACAAACCTTATTACGGTAGTATGATATTTTTCCCAAATCCTCATTACGGTAGTTGCAATTTTTTCCCAGTTCGGGTACAATTAATATATACCTACTACCAAAGGATACACCATGAGAGAACGAACACCAGGATATATGGGAAATGTACTAGACGGCAAGAAACTAGCCAAGATTGCCAACGATATCTATCGTGTGCAGTACAGTAATGAATTTAGTGAATGCACAGTAGATGACCTACTACTAATTGAACTTGAAGAGAAGAACGTATTTGGCGATCCCAAGTATGCTGTTGTATGTACAGAGGGTGTTGGCTGGGAGCAAGATACTTATGGTTGTCTTGAAATCCCCACAAATATTGGACAAATGGGACTATGGAACGGAAGAGTATTTATATCAGTAGATACCGTCAAGTCTTGCCAAACCGTATTTAAGAAAGATATCTCTGAATACATTCGTGTCTTTGGTGACAGACTAGATAGTAACTGTTCCCTATGGCAGTCCAAAATGTCAGTGGCACCTAGTACAATATTAGCATGACTACAAAATACAGCCCATACACAATATCAGAACTCGTAAATGAGATTTATGAGGACAACCTATCGCACTTTGAATTTGAGGAGAACATGGGTGGAGAACCATGTGACTGCCACCTACATATTACCATGAACACTATTGTCAAGTATTGGGGAGAATAATGCTAGGATATACTAAGACAGATTTAGATGAGATGACTAATGCCATTGATTCTGCTATAACTACCGTCAATCCTGACGATGACCCTTGGCTACATTCAAGACTGTATATGGCTAGTGAATTCTTACAGGGACTATGGGCAGAAGGGTACTTTGACTAATGTGGACTAAGTATAGTCTTCTGTGTACTCATTGCGATACCCTTTTTGAGGTCACTACTAGGGATTTTAAGAAGGCTCCTAGATGTGTTTGTGACTACCCAGATGAATTGATCCTTTTAGGCTGGGAAGATGCAACGGTCAAGACCAGTCAGCCTGATGTGAGCAAGGTCACACCCCGTCCAGTTGTAAAAATAGACTCAAACCCCTATAATTAATATAAAGGAGAAAACAAATGCCAACATATGACCTAAAGGTAATTGTAGAATATAACTACGAAGTAGAAGCAGATAACGCAGAAGAAGCAGAAAAACTTGGCTGGGAGTACGAAGACTACGGATTCCCTGAAGTTTATTCTATTGATGTAGATGAACAGTACGAGGAAGATGAAGTTGAACTAGATGAGGAAGTAATCTAATGACAACTAATGTAGTCTATGTTCCTTACTGTGGTGATTGCGATAAGCAGTTGATTGATATGCCGTCTTTTATTGAAGCACATGATTGCGAGGATAACTAATGGACATGCCAACTTTCATTGAGTATATGAAGTTACATCTACTTAGCATTGAGCAAGACGCTGAGAAGTTACAAACCCTCATGGATGAATTTGAGGGGGACTTTGATTCAGATGAGTATCGTGAGTTAGAGATAAGTGATATGAATAATACTGGGGAGATGTATGCCACTAGTCATTTACTAGCAGTAGCAGAAGGTAGGGTCTAATGAGCGAGAAGTATCCCTTTATCCCTGACTATCTAACTAAAGCATTAGAGGACACATCTATCCCCCTGATTGACTTAATGCATGGTTATCTTAAGAATGAAATGCTAGACATGGAAGGTTTGCTTGACGGAGATAACGATGATCGGTTTTTACAGGGATACATGCAGGCCTTGACAAACTGCTACACCATGACCTATAATTTATCTATAGACAGAAAAAACATAGAGGAGACCAACTCATGACACCACAACAAATGCTAGAACAAATGATTGACGCTGCTTGGGCAGACTTTTCAGAGATTGCCAAAGAGGAAGAAGAAGACGACTACAGCGATGCCATGGTATCTATGGATAGGACCCGTGCAGAGGGATTTGCTGAGGGACTTGCAACTGCATACCATTTAGTGTATGATAAAGAGTACCTACCACAAGAAATCGCAGGTGACGAATAATGCCTAAATGTTTAGACTGTAATAATACCACTCGCTTCTGGTACGTAGAAGTAAGCCATAAACTTGGTATGTATACCGAGGACGGCACAATGGAGGATGTAGAGGATGACTACTACGATGAGGTCACAGATGGTGAGTGTGCAGAGTGCGAGTCTAAGAATATCGAGGGACCACTATAATGGATAACTTTATTGAGATGGACTTTGATGAGTGGGTAGATACATACAAGCCTATCCCTAATAATATAGATACAAATGCTTCATTTGATGGTTTGATGTTTGAGACCTATGGAGATGAGTACGAGTTTGTAAAGAAGGCTGACCCCAATCATATCTGGACCTATGGTGATGGAGATGACGGTGGGTCTTATGTATGGAATGGCTGGTCCTTTATTAATAGGATTGGTTATTTTATTACTGAAGTTCCTTGTCCCCCCGACACTACTATTCAAATTAAAGTCAGTTCATACTGGTTTTATTGTGAAGCCTGCAGTGCAGAGATAGAGGACGATGGCCAACTAATTAATGAGAAATACTACGATTTGGGTTTTTGCCCAGAATGTGCTACAGTAGAACAGAAGGCAGAGGCAGAGAGGGAATCAGATTAAGTTATTACAATTCTTGATGACTTGGTTTGCGATAACAATAACAATATGGTTTGTCACAGGACACCTATAACACCAAAGGAGAAATACATGCAAGCAACACTAACAGATTTAATTTTAGCAGGACATTTCGGAGTTGACTCAGGTCAGGCAATGGTAGGCGACCCTTGCTATCTAGATACTTGGCAGACGAATGTAGACGATGAGTGGGACCTAGAGGGTAAGGTAGGGCAGTATTCCTATCAGGGAGCAAGTGCTACAACTCTAGAGTCTAACTATGGCACCGTTGGAATGCATAGCGCCGTTGTATTCTCTACTGGCTATGGAGACGGTCTTTACCCTGTCTACGTACAACTCAATGAGGACGGACGAGTGTCCAAGGTAGTTATCGACTTCGAGGGGGAACTCAATGAATAAGGATGCTATTAACCTTAAGTTAAATGAAGCACAGCAATTGTTATGGGGAGGATCTGAAACAGAGAACATAGCAGCCCACAATATCATTGCCAAGTTAATTGTAGATTTAGAAGAGGACCGTGCCCATGTGGACACAGCCGACACTGTTTGATATACTTGAAGTAAACGACCTAGAGGAGACACAGTAATGGGAGCACGTATTAATTTTGTATTCAAGGATTCAGAGGACGGACCTAGTGTGGTCCTATACAGCCACTGGGGCCAGGATTCATGGGAGACTGATATCGCAGAGGCCCTAAGACATGCAGCGCCCCGCTGGCAGGATGCTGCCTACGGTACCCGTATGATTATTAGTTATTTAATCCAACATAACATTCTTGATGAGACAGGGTTTGGCCTATACGCTATCAATGGGACCAACTACGACCTAGGCGAGCAGACGGTAGTCATCGACTTTACTAACAAGACTATTACTGATAATGTGCCTGTTGAATGGGAAGCATTTATTAATGCATATGCACCAAAGGTTTTTGCCGAGCAAGACTAGGGGTAGGGTCATCCCTGTCTAGGGTGAGGGGGCAGTGCTGTGGTGGGCTTGCCCTCTCCCCAACTTTTTGGTATAATGAATTGAGAGGAGTACCATGTATCGTATTAGCCGTGCAGTAGAAAAAACCAAAGAAGAAAAAGTAGCAGAAAAGATTGGCGTACTACTTAGCGACTTTCACCTTGACCTAGAAAAGGTTGGAGTGTACATGGCTAGGTCTTTACCTTATCTCGTTTTTCGCAGGAGTCTAGAAGTACTAGAGTCAGCACAATTCCAACTTGACACAGTAGAACAAAAGAGAGTAGAATATAACCATGACCGACTTTTCTAACATATGCAATATCTTGGGACAACTTTATTCTGAATACAGAGAAGACCCAGGTTTCAATGAGTTCATAGAATTCAATGACTTAGGTTTGCCACTTGCTTACCTAGAAAAAGAAAATCTCTGTAATGTAACTGGTGACGGAGAAAAATATATTGCTGAAACTTGGCAACTGTTCTTGGCTTCTCTAAATCTTGATGACGAAGGTTTTGAAAGTCTTGATGAGGTTTTGGCTGCGGCTGGATAATCTCAACCCTGCGGGGCCGGATCATAGACAAATCGGACATATCGTACAAACCACCAAACCTTAAAAACTTATTACGATAGAGCCAAATTTTTCCCCATTCATGGACAAACCTTCAAACCTCATTTCCTAAAAAAACATTACGAACCCTAAAAAACTTTTCCCCATTCATAGCATATCAAACCTTATCTGTCAAACCAGGATATAAAGGTTTGGTATTGTATCTTATACTGTAGGGTTTGTCAATTACTCTTATTGATCCCCCGCCCCAGGCCAGAGTCACAGGCTTATCAGACATTACGATCCCACGGGATCTAGCGGGGGATTACGAATGATACCAAATTCACCTAGTATAATACACAATAAATAGACAAACCTTTTTTCCTGGTTTTTTAGAAATTATCAAACCTTTTATATATTTTTTCCTGGTTTTTCCTAGATTTATTGGACATTTTGCTACATTTTTTGTAGGGTTTTTTGGCTATAAAGGTTTGACAAAACCAAGGTTTGGAGGTATAATCCGCTATCGGGATATGATGGTTTGACATATGAAGGTTTGTATGGTAGGGTTTGGGGCCCCCAAGACATTACGATCCCATCTATAAAAGCGCTCCATACTCCATTTCACTCCACTTTCCTCCACTCAAAGAATATCTAAAAAATATCAGTAAGATTTATCTGTGGATAAACCTGTGGATAACTATGTTTGACAGACTATTTTTCTGGGTATATACTTGAAACATGGATATAAAAACGGAAGATAAAACAAATCTGATAGATCTAGAAAGACCTGATTATGGTCAATCTGAAAGACGCTATATAGACCCATTATGGTCTGAGGTAGTTCCTGGTCTATGGCAAGGTGGAACAGATGATCTTGATGTTAACACACAACTAAAGGTTCCAATGATTACAACTGAACAGTTCGACACAGTTATTACTATGTATGCTTACTCTAACCCTGTTGACTGGTTTGTAAAAGAGTTTCGCTATGGTGTTTGGGACTCAGACATTAATAAAATGAACACTGAAGAGTTATTTGACATTGTTCGCATTGCTCATTCTGACTGGAAGAAGGGCAAAAGAGTTCTTATTCGTTGTCAGGCTGGATGGAATAGATCAGGTCTTATCACAGCCTTAGTCCTTATTCGTGATGGTATGGATGCTCGTGAAGCCATTGATCTTATTCGTAATAATCGAAGCCAATGGGCATTATGTAATAAATCTTTTGAAGAGTTTCTCATTGCACAAGATCCAGAGGTTTGGCAAATATCATAACCTGTGGATAACTATCAAACACCTGTGGATAACTCTTATCAAACCAGTAGTATAATCATCTCATGGACTTACTTTCTCTATACATTTACTTCATATATGGACTAATTGGTTTATCTGGTTTGCTAATAATCTTGGCTATCTATGAGTGTTTTTCGCCAGGGAATAAATGGATCTTTTGGGTTTCTGGCCTATTAGGCATTGCTGGGCTATGGGGTTATATATTATGATGGATATGTTTATTTTCTGCGCTATCCCATATGTGCTGGCTATCGCCTTAGCATCTTATATCTTCTATAGGGGTTAGTTATACTAGGGATACTGGCTTTGCCTGTCCCGCCGAAGTTTGGTATACTGGATACATGGACTGCAATCACGCATATGAAGTTGACCTTGATGGTTTGGTCATTTGCTCTGCCTGTAAGCATGTCGTAGATGAAGTTATTGTTGATCCAAATAAAGATTTTTGGGAAACACAGATGAGTTTTGAGGAGTAGAAATGACGCTAGGATTAGTAGTATTTTTTTGTTCAGTAACATGGTTTGTAACTATGTTCTACTATACTGATAGATACAAAATGCTTTTGAGGCAATACTCGCTATTTGAGGTAAAGTGTTCTCACTGTGCCATTAAGTTTGTGGTCTCAGAAGATAACATGAGAAACCCTATGTATTGTACTAGGTGTAAATAGTATATTAATCTTAACTTCCCCGCATAATTGGGATAGAACCGTTATAGCCCGTGTCGGGCTTGTATTGGTTTGTTAGCCTCTATTTTGCGCCGAAATTAAAAACCATTTTTGCGCTTGCCCTAAAAATAAAAAACCCACAATATATCTTATTACGGACATGCTGTGGGTTTTTTAAGTTTTAGTTACGCAGGAAAGTCTATATC